>Ga0209187_1000053_pt1 | contig 267376 bp, 224 predicted proteins | sample BantaG_FD_187430 | JGI IMG/M metagenome (GOLD analysis project Ga0209187, IMG submission 187430) | Marine algal microbial communities from Bantry Bay, Ireland - BantryBay_4 metaG (SPAdes) (version 2) | ecosystem: Host-associated > Algae > Red algae > Unclassified | place: Bantry Bay, Ireland... | reverse complement strand
ACGGAGCTTGTCCTGGAGGGACAGTGATAACTACCACAACAAGTCCAGGTAGTGGTCAGTTTGTAGATTTAGTTTTATCGCCAGCACTTGCTGCCAACATTGTTCATTCGCTAACAGCAGAAGTTACTAATGCTTCAAGCTTGAGTACCTGCGCAAGTAATAGTGTTAATTATGAGTACGACACATTGGCTCCAGGAGCTCCTGGCCCAATAATTTTATCGTATCTTACTCCAGCAAGTTCGCCATCAAATAATCAAAGCCCTACTTTTAATGTTACTTTGCCAAATGCGCCAGTATTTGTTGCCGCTGACACAGTGGAATTAATGAGTGGATCTTGTCCAGGTGGAACAATAATTGGCACCAATACTTCGCCAAGTGGATTGGTTTCGCCAGTTAGTGTTTCTGCTCCACTGGCTAATGGCAGCTATACAGTTTTTTCTAAGGTATACGACAGTGTTGGTAATACATTATGTTCAAATGGTCTTAGTTATGTTGTTGATACCATAGCGCCAAGTAATCCTGGCTTAGCATATAATAATCCTGCAAGTTCACCGGCAAATAACAATCAACCGATTTTAGCCTTTAATGGCGGAGATCCATTTGCTGCAGGCGATACATTAAATATTTATCCTGGCAATATCAGCGGTGGTTGCACTGGAACACCAGATGTAACAGAAATAGTTAATACTGGAGATCCAGAAGTTGGTAGTAGTACTATTAATTTACAAGTTGCAGTTATCCCAAGCCCAAGCACAATTTATTATTGGGCTGAACACATTGATGCAGCTGGAAATACTACTTGTGCACCAACTGGTCTTGTTTACCAATATGCAACACCAGGAGCTCCTCAAGCAACTACAATAACTTTAATAAATCCAAGCAGTAGCCCAGGAAATACTGGTACACCAACTGTAAGAGTTGCGTTGCCTAGTGGGTTTAATTATCTGGCCGGAGATAGTGTGAAAATATATAACGGAGCTTGTCCTGGAGGGACAGTGATAACTACCACAACAAGTCCAGGTAGTGGTCAGTTTGTAGATTTAGTTTTATCGCCAGCACTTGCTGCCAACATTGTTCATTCGCTAACAGCAGAAGTTACCAACGCAGCAAGCTTGAGTACCTGCGCAAGTAATAGTGTTAATTACGAATACGACACATTGGCTCCAGGAGCTCCTGGCCCAATAGTTTTATCGTATCTTACGCCATCAAGTTCTCCGTCGAATAATCAAAGCCCTACTTTTAATGTTACTTTGCCAACCCCAGCAACATTTGCAGCAGGAGATACAGTGGAATTAATGAGTGGCAGTTGTCCTGGAGGGACAGTCCTAGGATCTAATGCCTCACCTAGTGGGGGACTGTCCCCAGTTTCGGTGGCATCACCTCTGGCAAATGGAACCTATACTGTTTTTGCTAGAACATTTGATAGCTTAGGAAATTCATTATGCACTAACTCACTTAGTTACGTTGTAACACCAAGTGCGGCTCCAACCCCAAATATTGTTTTTAATAATCCAGCAAGTTCGCCTAGTAATGTTGCTGCGCCAATTTTTGATGTGACTTTAACAACTCCAGATGTTTACCAAGGTGGAGACACAGTAAATATAAGGCAAGGAAGTTGTACAGGCTCAATAGTTAGCACTACTTCTGCAAGTGCTGGAACTTTGGTAACCATGCCAGCTGTTGCTCCAGCTCTAAGCGCTAATGCAAATTATGTTTTCTATGCAGAAATTATTAGAGCTGGTGCTTCAGCTTGTAGCGCGGTACTAAATTATACATTTGATAATATTCCACCATTTGCAGCAGCATTAAGTTTAACAACTGCTCCTGTGCCAAATGGAGCAAATATTTACAGTGATCCCGACCCACTTGTCACTATCACTTCTCCATTACCTTTTGCCACTACAGACAACGTTACAATTTATGATGGTGTTGGTTGTGTTGGCACAGGTGTTTTCACTGGAAATCCTCCCACCGCTAGTAGTAGTTTTGCAGTGTTGACCTCCACACTTGCCATTGGTTCTCACACATTAAGTGTGCTAGTTACTGATGATGCAGGCAACACCACTTGTAGTGTTACTAGTGGAGAATTAACTTATATCTTAGATACTTCGCCTCCTCCGCCAGCAACTCTGGCTTTAGTTAATCCAGTTTCAAGTCCTGGAAATATTGGAACTCCAACATTATCAGCAACTCTTCCTGGAAGTTTAGTTTATGATCCAACAGATACTATAAATATTTATGATGGAGCAAGTTGTACAGGAACAGTTGTTGGAACTGAAAGTGCTCCAACTGCAACAAATTCTAATAATATAGTTTTGGCTCCGGCTTTAGCTCAGGGTACACATAATTTTTATGTTGAAGTAGTAGATGCTGCAGGAAATGCAACATGTAATTCTGTGCCACTAACTTATATTTATGATTCAATTGCACCTGCTATGCCAAGTTTAGTTTTAAATATCCCAAGTCCAAATAATGACTCCACTCCAGATTTCACTGTAACTCTTGGAGGCGCAGAAACTATTTTAGCTGGAGATATATTTGAATTATTTGACGGTGCCAGTTGTGGTGGAACTTTAATGGCTACTCAAACAATTGGTGGTGGATCACCTTTAATTGGTACTAATAATTTAATTATGATCTCTAATGCTTTATCTCCTGATGGTAGTTATGACTATTATATTAAAATGACCGATGCTGCTGGGAATTCAACTTGTAATCCTATACCAGTAAATTATATATTAGATACAACTCCTCCAGAGATACCGCAAATTGCTTTATTTAACCCACTAACTTCACCTGGTAATGACCCAAGGCCAATTTTTAAAATTGATTCTGAAAGCGGAACTAATTGGGACGCTGGCGATTTAATCACCATTCACAATCTTAACACCTGTGCAGATACCCCAATCGAAAGTTATACTTTAACTGCAAATTTAAATACTCATAACCTTGCAACCACTAATCAGGTTGTACATAATACTAATTTAACTTTTTATGTAGCGGTAAGTGATCCATATGGAAACACAGTTTGCTCTCAATTAGCAACTACTAATCAAAGTGTAATTTATAAGTTTATCTCAGAAGTAGTTCCAGTGGCTGCTAATAGTGGTAATTGGAATAATTATTATGAAATATCTAATTTATCTCAGTGTCCGACTTATTCCCCAACTAGGAATTGTGTTCATGGAGGCGAGCGTAAAAAATATCTAGTTCCAGGCCAAACAAGTTGTAATAACTTAGCCGCAACTGATTCTTTACTAGCTTTTTATTGGGAATGTGATGATACTGACCCAAGTGGAGATGTTTATTTTTACTCTCAAGGACTTAACAAAGATAAAGGCTTGAGAGATTTGTTAAATGCAGCTTCTTGGAAACCAATGAGTTTGACTGTTACTAGTAGTGGCTCAGGGTTAATTACTACTACCAGTAATACTTGGTGGACTAATCCAGTACTTCCTCTTGATAATCCATCAACAGCAACTGGTGTAGCTCCAGCTTCTGGTTTTTGGGCTGGTTATTGGGATTTAACAACAAGTTATGGAATATATACTTTTAGTGCTGATCAAACAGGTGAACCTGGATATTCTATTATTGACGTTAATGGAGTAGAGGGAGTAGCAATGGTTGGACTTGGCACTAATAAAATTAACTTAGCTCTTAGCTATACTAATAATTGTAGAAGTGGATCTTATAAAACAGGAATATGTTTTTCTGGTGGCAATTATAATTGGATAGAAAATCTTGAGGCTACAAATGCTACTGGTTTTAATCATTTTATAGAAAAAACAGCGGGTGAATTTTTAGTGGCTAGAGAAATTAACTCTATGGTTTCTCCCCTATATTTTGATTCAAGTTTTTCCGAATATAAAGATATTTCTGTTAGTAGCACCAATGGAAATGGAATCAGTTTTAGATCTACATATAGTAGGTTTAACAGAATTATATCCAACAACAATAATGGTTCTGGAGTAAGCTTTGACACTTTTAGTTCAGCACAGTTTAATATTTTAAATAATTTTAAGGCTCTTAATAATGGAACAACTGGTATTTCTATTGGCGGCAGTACCATAGCAAATAATTTATTTAGCACTACAGGAATTCAATTTGGAAGTAATTTTATTTCACACAATCTTACTAATTTAAACTCGGAAAGTGTTGGTCTTTCATTAAATAATATTTTTGATGGTCAGTTATCAAACTACTTATCAATTAATGCTAATCGATCAATATATGCTGGGTTTGGATCAAATGGTGTTTTTAATTTCCATAATATAGCAATTGTTTCTGATGGTAATTTTTCTAGTGAAGGAGCAATAAAAAGTGAGAATAACCCAAGCCTAAGTTTAAATTTTACTGGTGATGTATTATTGGGTGATCAAATAAAAGATTGCGATATTAATCCAGCGGTAACAACTAACCTAATTGGTAATTCTACTACGGGCTTTAATTGTAATACTTCTGACCCTAATTTAAATTTAATTACTGGTGCAAGTGCTAATAATACTTTACTTGGTTTTGTGCCTAGTGATTCTGCTAATGGTTCAGCAATTCCTGGGTCGGGATTTATAAATTATGGAGCAATTACTGATTGGGAAAACTTTGATAATTGGTATCGTGGATTTACTAGAGCTGGAAGCACTACATTCATTGATAATGCAAATGATGAGCGATGTGATGGCTCGGAAATTTGTGGTTTATTTGATGCTTCCCTTAAAACTGGCGATACTGGCGTGGCCGGAGGGCCGGTTGCTTTAGGCACAAACCAGTGCCCAGGAAGTGAAGATTATTTTTCTTCTACAACTACAGGCAATTACTTAATGAACGCTGTTGAGATAATGGAAGACTTTATTGGTAATGATGATGGTTTATGCCAAAGCGGTGAAGATTGTATTTTCTCTCCAAACATTGGAGCATACCAGGGACATGGGCCTTTAGTCCCATCAAGTTGCCCAGCAATAGGCGCCGGTGGCACCATCTCAGATGTTAATCTTTTCGACTTCACCACCAACGGTTACTAAGCTAAACATTAGGGACAGCCCCTTTTTTTTCCTTTAGTTCCTCCGGTTAAAAATCAATCCCCCAATTCATATTTTTAGGGACAGCCCCCACCTAACTGTTTGTATTATTTAGCTCCAATTCATATTAACTCAGTGCCATATAGGTACTTGTTAATGTTTGAAATCATTGATTAAAAACTATATTAACGTAATTAATCTTGACATATAAGTTGCAGCGCGCTAAAAGCTTTATTATATATTATATGCAAAAATCTAAAAACAGTTTTGAAATAGCACTAATTTTTACTGTTTTCCTTTTTTCATCAAACACGTTTAGTATTTGCAATTTACTATTACAAAAAAAAAGTTCTATTAAAACATTTAAACCTTCTAAAATATACATGATTGGAACAGAGATAGATGGTGAACAGTTTGACAATAGACGTGTTGTAGGTGATTTTTTAACAGAGCAATTTTTTCCACTTTTATCTGAACACTTACCTCCAATTTCTGCTTATGAATGGGCAAGGCTACATCAAAATCCCACGATAGAATTTATCACAAACTTTTTTTTTGTTAGAGGAAATAAATATATTTCTATTCAAGAAAGAAAAACTGTTGCTTATAACTTGCTTAGGCTATTTGAAGCACTAGAAATAGAACATCAAAACCCTGGCCTTGTTTATAAATTAGGGACACACACTAAATCCATTACAAGTCAAATAAAAGAAGCAAGAGTTAAAAATAATCAAACTAATGTTGAATTAATGAGGAATAAAACACTTTATTCATTATTATCTTATTTCAGCACTTACTACCCAACACTTGAAGCAATGGGGCTAAGGAGAGGAGAAGCAGCGGAAGTAACCATATTAGCTATTAGGCAAAATTTATATAGACAAAAGCTAGATGCAATTGCTGTTATTTATTCTTTCATTCAGGCAGATGCTCTTAGGACGCGGTCTCATGGATATACGCATAGGTTTAATTTTGATAAATTTAGTGAATTTACAATGAAAAAATATTATGAACTTGTTTCAAATAGAAAAATTCCAAACTATAGAAATTTATCTTATGATTCTTTTATAAAAGCAAAAGAATTAATTCTCAATCACAATTTAAGACCTGGGGAGCTACATAGCATGCTAATACAGTTTTATAATATGGAAACTGCACATAGAAAAGTTAATCATCCTATCGATAAACTTGTTTTAGAAATGATAAACCATAGCTTAAATAACGCAGGAAATAGCTTGTTTTAAAAATTATGAAAACTACATGGCAGGTTTTATTTAAAGGCTTAAATTATTTAAGCTTTCTTTGAAGTTGGTTAGTAAACATTTTTTTCAAAGAGCATATTTATATTTATTTTCAAGAAAAGCATTAGGGACAGCCCCTTTTTTCCTTAAGATCCTCCGGTTAAAAATCAATCCCCCAATTTAAATTTTTAGGGACAGCCCCCACCTAACTATTTGTATTATTTGGCTCCAACTCATATTAACTCGTCGCCAAAAAAGTTGGCATACTATATGCACATGTTATAAATATGAAAAAAAATATAGGAAAAACATGCGAGTAGCTAGGCAGTTACTATGTCCATATTCAACAGCATTAGTTCATAAGTATTGGTCATGCCACAATAATGAATATCTTCTTCAAAAAGACGAAACTAAGGATTTGTACAAACATTTTTTATCTTATGCTTTAAATCATAAGTCTGTAGGTGGTGATGTATATATAAATGCTTATTGCATAATGGATAACCATGTTCATTCGCTAATGAGGTATAAAAATGGAGTTAGTTCTTTGTCTAAAGTAATGGGAATTGCTAATTCTCTATTTGGTCAGACATATAATTAAATAAATAAAAGAAAGGGCAGGGTTTCAATTGGTAGGCCAAAAACTCCCTTGGTTGAAGAAGGAGAAAGAAGAGGGGAGATTTTTGTTCATATGTATATTGAAGCTAATCCTCTAAGGGCAAGGAAAGTAAAAAGTTTACTAGAATTAAAGAACTATAAATATTCAAGCTTTGGATATTATGCATATGGTGTAAAAAATCGTTTTACAAAAAATTTAACTTCACCACTGTGGTACATTGATTTGGGTAAGTCTCCATTAGAGCGCCAATCAGCATATAGGAAATTGTTTGAACAATTTTTAGATGAAAAAGGTTGGTTTGGAAAAGCAGGAGAAAGAGTGAATTCACTAAGGGATATGGGCAACTCAGTTTTTATTAAAAAAAGAAAAATATATTTTAATGATGTTTTAAAAATTAAGAAAGCGAATCCGAAATTATCTTCAGAGGAAGTTGTTAGAAAGTATTTTAAAATTAATACTTCAGAAGTTAAAAACGAATGAGTTAATTTATTAAATTTAAAAATATAAATATTAAAAACTTTAATAAAAGGAAAATCATATGGCAGGTTTTATTTAAAGGCTTAAATTATCTAAGTTTCTTTGATGTTGGTTAGTAAACATTGTTATTAACCAACATAATAATATTTATTTTCATTAAATTAGTGGTTTTAGGGTTTTATAATTAAAATATTTAGGAATTAGGTATAAAGGGACGCTCCCTATTTACAATATGGGGATGAAGAAGATTAAAAGTGGATTGATTTCTATAAAAGGGGCTGTCCCTTTTATAGTTTGTGGTAAGATGGTGTAGAAATGAAAGAACAAATAAATCCAGCTGTTACTCCTTATTTAACTGCAAGTAGAGTTAGTAGATACATTGCATTTTCAATCGATATGATAATATTTATGTTGTTGTATTCATTAGTGATACTGGTTTTTTTACATTTATCTAATATAAATTTTGAAGAGATCCCAAAAGAAAATGCTGAGCAGATACTAGAATACTTTAAAGCTAAAAATATAAATGTTGGCAAGTTTCCCAATAACCTTTTTATGGCTCTGGCGGCTATGGCATTGGTGATAGTTGTGAACGTCCCTTTTTGGAAAAAGAATGGGCAAAGCATTGGGAAGGTCTTTATGAAGATAAAAATTGTTAATAATGATAACTCTCCGGCCAGCTTGAATACTATAATAGCCAAAAGGTACGTCCCTTTTGCTCTTTTATCTTTTGCGCCTGTTATTGGTTACTTTCTTTATGTGCTAGATGGGGCAATGATTTTTAGGGATTCAAAAAAGTGTTACCACGATGATTTTGCAGGAACTAAAGTAGTTGTTGATACAGCATCTTCAAAGTGACTGTCCCTATGTTCCTATGGTAAAGTGACTGTCCCTATTTTAATTGCTATAGATCATTTTTTACCTGTCTTAATTGACTAATATTGTTGGGGAAATCTTACGGCACTTTTCTTGCATTTCTAGTAAGTTATGCAAAAAAAATTTTCAGGAAAGCTTTACTCTGGAGCTTCTAAATACTCTTTAGGTCCAAAAAAATATTTCAAAGGAAAAATAAGCGAACGAGCAGTTGTTAATTCTCTTAAGAAAAATAACTTTCAAGTAATTGCTAAGAATATTTCAATTATATGTGGTTCTCCATTTGAGAAGCTGACTAAAGTTGAAATAGATATAATGGGCAGAAACAATTCAAAGGAAGTCTGGATTATTGAAGTGAAAACAATTAGTAGATATTTTGATTATGAATTTGGTATTCTTAAAGACACTCAAAAATATAGATTAATAAAAGCACAATATAAATTACAAAAACTAAACCCAGGCCTTAGATTTTATTTAGTATTAGCAACAGTGGATTATGAAAATAAAATTAAATTTTACCACTTGACCTAATACCATAAATTTAGATAATTTCCGTAATATGAATGTTGCCGTAGTAGTAGGATCAAAAAGCGATTTACCAGTTATTAAAAATTGTACCGATTTATTAGATGAATTCAAGGTGGATTATCAACTTCGAGTTCTTTCTGCCCATAGGACTCCAGACGAGCTAACAGAGTTCATAAGGTCTGCAGAACAAAATGAAGTTCAGGTTTATATTGCGGCAGCTGGAATGGCCGCACATCTCCCTGGCGTGGTTGCCTCAAAAACATTGAAGCCAGTTATTGGTGTCCCACTTGAAGGTGGTTTTTTGCACGGTCTGGATTCATTAATGTCTGTGGTTCAAATGCCTGCAGGAATGCCAGTGGCATGTACGGCTGTAGGAAAAGCCGGGGCAAAAAATGCAGCACTTTTAGCAATTCAGATAATGGCTAATAAAAGTTCTGAGCTGGCAGAGAAATTTAAATCATATAGAGAAGCCCAAAGACAAAAAGTATTAGCTGGTTAAAAAGTCCAAAATATATTTTAAATATTAACCAAAATAGCTAGGCTGGTTTCCAGCTTTCCATTTTATATTACATCCCATGCTAGGAATTTGTTTGTCGGCAGTTGGTTCTTTGTTATCAAGTAAGTCGTCAAATGCAGCTATTAAATCAATTCCAGAAACAGGAGTATCAATTCCAGGTCTTGAATCGTCTAGTTGTCCTCGGTAATAAAGTTTTAATTCTTTATCAAATATATAAAAATCTGGAGTACATGCAGCTTGGAGGCTTTTGGCAAACTCTTGGGTTTCGTCAAATAAATAATGATCCATGTACGGAAAGTTGTTTTGCTCAATAATCATTTTTTCAGGAGAGTCATCTGGATAATTTTTTACATCATTAGAGTTAACCGCAATAAATAAAATGTTTTTTGAAGAATATAAATTCTTAAGTTTAATCAATGTTTCTCTAATGTGCTTTACAAAGGGGCAATGGTTGCAGGTAAAAATTATACAAGTTGCATTTTTATCTTTTGTTAAATCATAAATATCTACAACTTTATTTTCTTTTGCTGGATCAACCAAAGAAAAATTTTCTAATTTAGTTCCAACTTTAATCATTTGTGAAGTAACTGCTGCCATGTCGTCAAAATTCTTACACTTGTTTTGCAGCCTGTAAAGAAGTATTAAAACTTAAATATTGGCATATTGTCCGTCAATTAGATAACATATATATAGAGTTCATCTCTTTTTCGCCATCATAAGCGAAAGGCAGCAGTACCGGGGGGTACTTGTTTAATAAACGAGTGGGGGACTTAAAATTGAGTGTTGCAAATATTTGTAATGCTGCTTTTTGGTTATAGGGGGAAAAGGGATGCTAAATCTCTATGTCATAATATTTTCTGCACTTGTTGGCTTTACCAGTTTTAATGCGAATTCCAATTTTTTAAATTTAAGAAATCAATCTAACCAGCTGAGAAAATCTAGTCCTAACTCTACATCTCTTATTGGCAAGTTAAGCTTAATTGGTTCTTTTTCTCTGAACTCAAACCACCATCGATGGGCCTCTACTGATAATGTTTCATATGCTACTTATTCTGTTGGTGGAAGTTATTTGTTTAATGATTTCACTTTGGCTGGATCAATCAACACTTTAAACATGTTTTCTAGTTATGATAATCAAATAAAATTTAATGGCGAACCAAGTTTTTCAATTTCATATAAGCCGTGGGAAATCTCTGAACAATTATCGCTTAGTTCTTTTCTTAATTACCGCCCAGGGTGGTCAAGGGTGGCAAGAAGATACACAACTTTTCATTGGAGTGTTGGCGGCAGTCATAGTGTTAATTACAAACTTTCAAGGCTTGGAATGAAAAATACATCACTTGGTTTGTATCTAAGTTACGGTCGAAATTTTCACAAAGAAGAAGTGACAATTGATGGTAGTAGCAATTCTCAATACTCACTAAGCAGTACTTTTTCTATTTCTCATTCATTTTTACAAAAATGGGCAGTAACAACTGCTTTAGGTAGATCTTTTGGCTGGACTTATCAAGGAAATCAGAAAGATACTTTTGCTTTTATTACTTCTGTTGATTATCAAATGACTGATAGAACAGGATTAAATTTTACATATGAAAATGCTGGCAGCATGATTGCTAGCAATGGCAAGGATATTAATCTTTCAATTTATGATGAACATGAAGCAGGTTTTAGTTTAGGACTAAACTATTTGTTGCTTTAAAAATTAGGGGGTAGGGAAAAATGAAAATAATGGGTGTAATGAAAATATTAGTAATAAGTTTGATGATGGTGTCTTGTGCAAAAAGACATAATTACCAAACCATTCCAAAGGAAGAGGGAAGAATTTTAAATAAGTCAAGTGTGTTTTTATCACCCTCAACCATTAGGACAAATGCAGGACAAACTGTTCAAGATTTAAATGTAGCTGATCAAGATGTGTGGTTATACATGCCGTCTCAAGGTAGTGGTCCAAGAGATAGTGAAGAAATTAGACCATACTGGATGGGGATTGAGAAAGCAGTAATTTTGGTTGCTAATAAAGAATCAATTGATGTTCTTGAGTTAGATCGTGATCCAGATAAAAGATTTAATGAAAATCTTATGAACAGAAAACCAGTTATTAGTATTCCAGTTGAGCATGTTGATTATAGATGTGCGGAAAATAAGTTAGAAGAGTGTACTGGTGTTGAGGAAGAAGATAAGGAGAAGCCTTGGGAGCAAAGAAGGTTTATGATTCCTGATTATTCTGGTATGCAGATTGCTGAGCAGCAAGTTTTTCCGATAGAAATATCTAATATATTTTCTAATTGCTATACTGAAAAATCTTCAAGAGTTGTTAGACATGAAGTTAAAGAGAATACAATTAATATTGAAGTAGATAAAGATTTTAGAGTTAACTATGTATGTGAGTCAGAGCTTTTCAGCTTAAGCGAGCTAAGTTTTACTACCAGATATAGTTATTCTTTTAAAAGACTACATAAAATGGCCTCTAAGAATTATAAAAAAATTGAATATAAAGGTACTGATGAATCTATGTTTGGTTTCTTCGACACCACTCAATTTAAAGTTGGCGTTGATGGAAATAAAGAGGTTAACAAATTTAAAAGTTATTTGAATAGATGGAATCCAGATAAAAATAATGGCGAAGTAGTTTATCATCTTTCTCCAAATTTTTATAAACCAAAAAATGCTAGTACTTTAAAAGCAACTGTTAAAGCAGTGGATGTAATGAATAAGTCTTTAAAGATGGCGAAAACTCCATTGAACATTAAGCTTAAAAAAGCACCTGAAGGAATGAGTCCTCTTGATATAGACTCAACCATGATTGTAATGGTTGAAGACCCGCTAGATTCTGGACTAATTGGTTATGGTCCATCATTAGCTAACCCATATACTGGTGAAATTTTATCAGCAAGAGTTGTTATGTATAAAGGCACAATCGAGCGAATTATAAAAAGAGCATATGATGAATTCGTAAGAGAATCTCAAGCAGTAAATTTTAATCCGGCAAGTCCAACCATGAGTTTGGCAGATGAAATTAAGCCTGCTTCATGGGATATAATTCCTTTCGGTGCCTTAACTGGTGAAAGCCCAGTGCAGTCAATTCCATTGGTTGCAGAGTCTGCTAAAGGTGTTGATGAGTTAAGATTAAAAGGTTTTGATTCTTTAAATAGCCCGGGGAATTCACTTAAAATTGATTTATCAAACATTTCTAATGTCGGTTTAGTTAATGATTATGTTGCGGCAAATATTTATAAATCTTCTAATGAAGATCTCCAGAATGCTGGCAATACTAATATCTTAGATAGTTCACAATTAACAAGAAAAATCAATTCTGAACTTACACAGTATAATAAGGTGAATACATCTAAAAGTTACACTGATTTAAGAGTGGCTAGTAATATTGGTATAGAAAATGAACAACAAGTAAAAGAAGAGAAATTAAAATCGAGAATTTACAATTACTCTGATTTAAATGGCTACATGGAAGATGTTTTTAATTTTCAAGGGACATTAAGATTGGCTTTTCAAAGTGGTGAACTTAGCTTTGTAAAATCTCCAAAACTAAAGCCTTGGATTGAGTTAACAGATTCACAAAAAGAAGAAATTCTTAAAAGATTACTTCCATATGTATGGACACCAGTTCTTGTTCATGAAATTGGACATACAATTGGTTTAAGGCATAACTTTGGGGGATCAGAAGATAAAGCTAATGCTTATACTGCTAGTGAATTAAAATCATTAGATCCAACCATTAAGGATTCAATGCTAAACACAAGAAGAGAGCTAGTTAGTTACTCATCAGTTATGGATTATTCTTATTCAAATTTAAATGAGTTACCAGTTCTTGGGAAGTATGACATTGCTGCATTAAGGTTTGCGTATGCAAGGGAAGTTGAATTGGTTAAGGAAAAGCCTATCGTTGATCCTGCTACCGGTGAAGTCATTGATGTAGTGGAAGGGGATTCTTTAGGTTTTAAAAAAGTTAAATCTACTTTGTTTGATGTAGATGTTGCTGATGGACAAAGGTTGAAGAATTACAGATTTTGTACGGATGAACATGCGGGAGCAAATCCAGGATGTAATAGGTTTGATGAAGGAAGTAATTTAAGAGAAATTGCTCAGCATTATGTAAATTCATATGAAGAAAACTATTTCACAAGAAACTTTAGAAATAAAAGACTAATGTTTTCTGCCAGTTCCGACATTAGCTATTTAAGAGGTACTCATAACAGATATTTCTTACCGCTAAGAAAGATGCTTGAGACTTATGAATCAATTATAAACATTTATCCGCAACTTCAAAATCCAGAAGATCCACTATGGACTAATATAGAGTTTTTGAGTGAATTAAGAGATGCTGCTTATACTTCAGCAGATTTTCTAATGAATGTAGTAAGGACTCCATCATTACATTGTGCAGTTGCTGAAAGTAGTAATGCTTCTTCAATTGTTGCAATTGTTCCAATTGAAGAAATTTCAACTGACTTTGTAAATTGTTTTGATATTCCTCTTCAGCCTCAGTTTAAAGTTGTTGCTCAAGTTGGTAAGCATATTAACAATATGAAAGATCCAAGAGCAAATCACGAAATGGTAAGTTCTATAGATCAGATTGATGTTAGAGGTATTTGGATTGATAAAATGTTAGCAATAGAAACGTTGTTTGGTAGAAAGACTGGTTACATTAACTTTGATGATAATCCTTTGCAGATGAATTATGCTGACTTACCAGGAATTAAGTTATTTACTGAAAGTCTACTCAATGAATTAATTTTAGGAAATGTTACAAGTGTAGCAACTCCATTTTATGATCAGAATGGAAATATAGTTCATAGAGATAATATTGTTTCATCTTTTCAAAGTAGTCATATAATTAAAGCATCACTGGCAACTCCATTGAATCGTTACTATGGGATAAGTTCATTTCAAGATTTCACTAAACTAGTAATTGATGAAGTAAAGTATCAAGTACCACTAGAGCAAGGATTTAGCACAGAAGATGAGGAATTTTATTTTAATCTTCATGCTTACTCTTACGGTAGTTCTGTAGAAGATAATGATAATGTTCTAAAGCATACTCAAAAAGCTACTGGTAAAAATTACTTTGCTAAAGAAAATAATAGAGTTGCTAGATTTTTAATTGGAGAATTAAATCAAGTGACAAAGGTTGAGCAAGTTTTTAATTCATTACCAATGGAAAATGTAATAGCAATTTTTGAATTCATGGTTGGGCAACTGAATGCTGAAGAAGAAGTTAGAATGCCAGAAGAAGCTGAAAAAGATGAAGTATTTGAGAAAATTGTTGTCGATGTAACTGCTGAGTTAGACGATGATGCTGATGCAAGAGCAGTTATTGCTGAGTTTTTTGATATTGGTCCTCAAGCGATTGCAAGTTTTGCCAATGGTTCTTCATTACCGGTTAATGAATTTGAGAAAAGATTAGATTGGTTATCTGCTAGATAATATTTAGTCAAATTTTTACTTAAAAAACCATTGTTGCTTAATATAAGTAACAGTGGTTTTTTTTATTTAAAATTATCCTTATAGACTCTTAGTTTAGTGAATACTTCAATTGGGTTACTGGATTTTGCAATGTTAAGTTTGTCAATTAACGGGTTATTGTTGGAGCCAAAAAAAGGATTAAGTTGAATTTCTTCAGATAAGATAAGTGGGTAAGCACTACTCATCCCTTGATGTGTTTGTTCATAGCCGTTTAAGTTTAATGAGTCTTCATATATATGTTTGGCAAATTTAATACCATCTTCTGCATATTCATGGCCACCATAAATTAAGGTATTAGAAGGAAGTTTTTTAATTTTATTTATAGAGTTAAAGGCTTGCTCATGAGAGCCATCATCAAAAACTCTGCCAATAGACAAAGGAAATATCGCATCTCCACTAAATAGCATATTTTTCTGATAGAAATAATATCCAATTTGTGTTGCACAATGGCCTGGTAAATCTATAGTGGTGAAATCTAAACTTGCATTATTTAAGATTTTATATACATTGTTTACTTTTGTATTTTTTTTAATAACAAAGTCCACTTCAAACTCTATTTTAGTATTTATTGGAGGGCCATACACTGGGCATTTATAAGCATTTTTTAATTCTGCTACACCGTCAGTATGGTCCCAATGATAATGGGTTATTAAAATAGCTTTAATTGTTAGATTATTTTTTTTACAAAATATTTTTAATTCTTCACTACTTCCTGGATCAATAACAATACAATTATTTTTATCACTTATGACATAGCAATTATTGTCTTTTAGAATAGGGACAATGTGTAACATTGATAAATTTATATAATTTTTGTATTTACATCGCAAGATACTTTTAAATTTACTTGCTAAGCTAGATGGTAATGAAATTAGGAACTTTAAAAACATCATCAAGAGACGGAAAATTAGTTGTAGTTAGCAAGGATCTTTCAAGATATGCAAGTGCAACTGTAGGAACAATGCAATTGCTTATTGAAAATTGGGATAATCATGAAAAAAGTTTAATAGAAATTTATACTAAGCTTAATAATGAAGTCGAATATGGAGAAAAGGTAGATTTTAATAAATTTCATTCTCCACTGCCAAGAGCATATCAGTGGCTTGATGGAAGTGCATACGTTACTCATGTAGAGCTAGTAAGAAAATCTAGAGGTGTTGAGCTGCCAGAAAGTTTTTGGTCTGATCCTTTAATGTACCAGGGTGCAAGTGATTCTTTTATTGGTCCAAGAGATGATATTCAATGGCAAAATCCAAAATGGGGCCTAGATCTTGAAGCTGAACTGGCGGTAATTACTGGCGACGTAACGATGGCTTCTTCTGTTGATGAGTGTGGCAAAAATATTAAATTATTAATGATGGTTAACGATGTTTCTTTAAGGGGCTTGATTCCTTCTGAGCTTAAAAAAGGATTTGGTTTTATTAATGGAAAGCCTGCAACAGCATTTGCTCCAGTTGCAATAACTCCTGATGAGTTAGGAAATAATTGGCAAGATTTTAAAGTAAATAAAAATATTACTTCTAAAATAAATGACGTAAAGCTTGGTTCACCCCTAGCCAGTCAAGATATGACATTTAATTTTGCTCAATTAGTTGCACATGCTTCTAAGACCCGTCATCTTCATGCTGGAACAATAATTGGTTCAGGGACAATTGCTAACAAGAATTATAAAGAAGTTGGATCCTCATGTCTTTTAGAAAAAAGAATGATTGAAAAAATTGAAACTGGTGACTTTGTAACACCCTTTTTGAAGGTTAATGATCAAATTGAAATTGATGTTAAAGATAGCGACGGTAAATCTATATTTGGAGCAATTAAGCAAAAAGTTGTAGAATATAAATAATTTATATTTTAATTAGTAATAAGTTCAGTTCTTGAATTAATTGGGCAAAGTAGGTTTTGGCTTTTTTGTTTTTATCGCCGCAATACATACTGTTTGAACTGGAAGAATTTAGATTTAACCACATTTTTTGGGTGCAGTTTTTAATTTTACTTTGAGAGGATCGCCTGTTGCTTTGTTTTATTTGTTTAATTCTATTTTTAATTATATAGTATTGGCTTTTATTTATAACTTTTTGGGCAGAGGTTTTTTCGTTAATTTGTTGCTTAAGGAAAAAACGGTCTTTTTTTATTTTAGATTTTTCAACAATGTATTTTCTAGTTTGCAACTTGTTGTCTAGTCCAATTTCTAAACTAGCAAAAATAAATGGAGAGTTAAAAGTAATAAACAGAATTAAATAAAAAAATCTCACAGTACTATTACTCTACTAAAGGTATTGAAGTTTTTATCATTCAGTCAAATAAGTGTCAAAGTTTGGTTGATATTAATTTTAGTTAATCATCATTGGCTGAATGCTCAACAATTTCGATTGTAGCAATACCTTTTTTGTTAACTGACTTAATTCTAAAGGAAAAATTATCATCAATGATTAGAGTGCCCGCTTTGGCCATTTGGCCACCACATCTGGTTAATAAGTACCCATTTATTGTGCTGTATGAAACATCAAGGGGGATGCTTCCCTCGAATCGATTGTTGAAGTCTACAACTCCCATATCGCCATCTATATTTTGAGGGCCACCCATAGCGCTTTCTGTGCCAGCCTCAGATGGATCATCATGCTCGTCTCTTACCTCTCCAACTATTTCCTCAATAACGTCTTCAAAGGTTAGAATGCCAGTTAAAACCCCTGTTTCGTTTCTTACAAAACCCATATGTATTCCAGTTTTTTTCATATCTTTTAAAATTGTTCCTAAAGGAGCAAGTTCTGATACATAGTTAGGTTTTCGAACTATTGAAGTCCAATTGCTGAAATTCGCTACTTTCATTTTAGCAACCAAGTCTTTAACCAAGAGAATTCCCATTACGTTGTCTAGATCTTTTCTGATAACTGGATAGCGAGAGTAATTATATTCTTTTATAGTTTCAATTACTTTATGAATATCAAAGTTTACTGGTAAAGAAATTACCTTTGATCTTGGTGTCATTACATCTCTGGCCAGAGTATCTGGAAAATCTACTAATTTTTCTAAAGCAATTCCAGTTTCTTTATCTATCCCACCTTCTTCAGCAGCAATTTTAATTGTGTGGGTAAGCTGTTCCTCGCTAAATCCTGGATGGAGTGATGTTCTAAAGCTTTTAGATTTTTTAGTAAGCAAGTCAGTAAATAAGCTAGAGATTATAACTAGTGGGGCAAGAATAAACCTTACGTAATGAAGAAATTTAAGCACATAAAAAGAGGATTTCTCAGCACTTTTTCTGGCTCCTAATTTAGGAATAATTTCTACAAACAAAATAAGAAAAATAGTAAACATTACCATAAACCATCCAAGGTTAATTTCAAATTTTCTTTCTGCCCATAGTGTGAATAATGAAGATGCCGCAACGTTAGCAACGTTGTTCCCGACAAGAATTTCAGTCAATATTCTGTCAGGCTTGTAAATCCATCGTTCAATCAGCTTTGCATGGTTGCCACCATTAGCTTTGATTTTTTCAATCTCAAGTCTTCCAAGGGCTGTCAAAGCAGTTTCAGAAGCAGAAAAAATAAAACTAAATATTAAAGATATAAAAACAAGAATTAATTCCCAGTCCACGTGTATTTCTTATATTAGCATGAATTTTAAAATAGGTCTTTTATATTATTTTGCTTTAAATAAAAAAAAACCCACTAAATACTAAAAACAATCAAACTAAAAGGAGGAAGTTGGTTGTTTTTATTATTTAGTGGGTAAAAAAATAATTAATAAGATTATGGTTAATCTTAGATCTTTAAATATATTGCTTCCTAGAAGCAGGTTGTTTTATTTTATTATTTACTTTTAAAAAGACAGCTAAGGATTAAAGCTGTCTTTTTAAAAGATTTGGGATGATGATTAATGGTTTAACTATTAATGCTTATTATTAAAAGTTAATTCCAGCTCTTAAAGTAAACATTGATCTTGCTTTGCCGTCGCCAAGAGTATCTTTAGCGTTTTGGTTAGCAGAGTTTAAAGGCATTTGATAAGTATATCTTAGTCCTAGGTTTAGTTTTCCATAAGTGTTAAAGTCAGCACCAATTCCTAAGTTAAGGGCATAGTTATTAGTTGCTCTTAACCAAGCAGTGTCTGCACTAGCTTGTGTTGTGTATGAATCGTTAATGTCACTATAGTCACTATGAATGTATGACAGCCCAGTTACTACGTAAGGCTTAATGCTTCTTGCTTGCATTCCTAAGATTAAGTTTGCATTGAAGTCATAAGTACTCATTGAGTAAGAATCATTGAAGTTTACGTTATTTAGATTGTATCCGCCATAGTAATCTACAACATTTGCATGGTTAGTTTCCATGTTATGTTTTGAGTACTGTCCAGAAGCTTCAACAGACATTGCTCTGTTTATTTTTCCTTCAAGAGCAACACCAAAACCAACAGCGCTTGTTGGTTTCCAACAGTAACCGCTATTAAGAAATCTATAACCAATTATTGGAGATATAGACCATCTAGAGTTACTGGCACCAACGTACACGCTTGATCTGACATCTTTTACGTAAACATCGTCTGCGTGTACGACAGACTTTTTTACAGTTACTGTCTCCTGGCAGTGTGAAGTTACACATGGGTCAGTGTTAAAAGAATTAACTTTGTTTCTTAGTGCTAATTCGCTTTGAAGTCTTGAAGTATCAAGTTTTTCAACAGCCATTGCGTTAGTACTAACTCTTGTTTGATTTAGTAATTTAGACACAGCATTGTTTGATACTTTAGTTTCTTGAGTAGAAACATTATCATTTTTAGCTTGTGCATTTACTTTAACAATCTGTACGCCGCCGTGGTTTCTGTTGTTGTTAGAATTCCCATAACCATTTGGTGCTTGAGCAACAGGTGGTTGAGCTGGGTAGTGAACTGGCGCTTGAGCTGGGTACTGAACAGGAGCATGAGCTGGATACTGAACAGGAGTAGGTCTTACTACAGTTCTTGGAGTATTAACTCTTACTCTTTTAGGAACCATTATAATTTTTTCTTTTACAACTGGTTCATTTAGAATATCAACGTCTTCGTAGCCAAATACTTCAAAGTCATTGTATCCATTTGCTTTTAGGTTAGTGGAAGTAGCCAAGCCAATTGCTAATGCTAATGCGCTTAATGCTGTTCCTTTTAATATGTTATTTTTTTTCATTTCTTTTCCTCCTAGTGCTTTTAAGCACAGTTTTTTTATTTCACTCTGATACATGCATTTTGCGTGCCACTTTGTTAAGATTGGGTAAATATCGATAATATCCTTTTAAAACAATAGCTTAGCTTCTTTAAATTTCTGCAAAAATTGTCACCAAGTGTATAATAATTAGACAGCCCGCTTATTTTATACTCAATATCTGGGTATAATTAAGCTAAATATGATGCCCTTATACTTAGTTTATTTTGCTGGTTTAGCTACTAGCTTCACTCCTTGCGTTCTACCAATGCTGCCAATTACCTTGGCTTTGTTTATTAATGATGGAAAAAACACTTCCTCGTTTAGAAGGTTCATTAAAAGCTTGTTTTATGTACTTGGTATGGCAATCTCCTATGCCTTGTTAGGGGTGGTTGCCGCTTCCACTGGAAAAGCTTTTGGTTCTTTTTTAGGTAACAAGTGGGTAATAATTTCTATTTGTTTATTTTTTATTTTAATGGGTTTATCTATGTTTGGATTATTTAATCTTGATATTCCTGAAAAGCTAAAAGTTAAAATTCAAAAACTTGGTTCTAGTAATTCATTACTGGGAATATTTTTGGCTGGTGCAGGGGCTGGTTTTGTTGCCGGACCATGTGTTGGGCCTGTACTAGTTAGCATTTTAGCAATGGTAGCTAAGACTCAAAACTTATGGCTTGGGTTTATTAATTTATTTGTATTTGCTATAGGGCTTGGTACGCTATTTTTTATTCTTGGCTGCTTTTCTCACCTAATTAATAAATTACCCAAGGCTGGAAATTGGATGACTTATGTAAAATACCTATTAGGTATTGCCTGTTTTGTGGCTGCTGGATATTACTCTAAACCTCTGTGGGCGAATAAAATATCAACCAATAATGAAAACGCAGCTTATAGTAACAAAAATATTGATTGGATCACAATAAACACTTCAGATATTTCAAGCATAGTAAAAACCCACAACAAGCCAGCCATTGTTGATTTTTGGGCTACTTGGTGTATTGCTTGTATAGAGTTTGAAAAAATAACTTTTCCAAATCAAAAGATACAAAGCTTAAAAGATGATTTTATTTGGTTAAAGTTTGATGCCACTGAAACCAGTAAAGCTTTTGAGCAGATCCAAGAAAAATATGAAGTATTTGGTTTGCCTACTATATTATTTTTTAATTCAAGCGGAGAATTAATCCCAGAGCAAACAGTGACTGGGTTTGAAAAAGCCGCCAAGTTTGAGCAGCGAATGAAATCAGTGCTTGGTAAATAGTTTTACAAGTTAAAGAATTGGCTAAGTTAAAACTGAAAATTATTCCATAATATTAAGCGCTTACAGCATTGACTTGACACGTCACAGTGTTGAGTTAAGTTTTATATTGTAAATGTTGTATAAAAAATTCTTAAGCTTGTTTTTACTAAGTTATATTTTATATTTTAATTGCTTAGAAGCTAATATTTGCTCAAATTTACTTAGCTATAATAATTCAAAAGAAATTCTTAGCAAGCAAGAAAAAAGTATTAGATCCAGGTTGCAAGCTGAACCAGAAAAAATATATTTAGAAACAAGAAAAGCTGCAATTAAGATTATTAAAAATGAAGAAGATAAAAATTTTAAATACTTAATTTTTGCCCCTACCTTAAAATTGATTGTTAAAGACTTAAAAAATCGCCTAAATGATAATGATGTTGCTAACCATAGAGAAGCTTTTCAAGGGCTTATAAATAAAGGCGAGATCCTGATTAAAGAAGGGGTCCCCTATGCAGATTCAATTAGATTTACTTTAGAGTACACCCTAGCTTTAGATGGAGTGTTTCTAGAAAGGCATCCTCATTTAAATGGTGAATTTCATAGGGGTAATGCAGAACACGCTTTAGAAAAAATTATTTCAAGAGCGCCAGATATTTTATTGCTACCTTCTTTTCAGAGTGTAGGATTTAGTTATTTTAATGCAAGTAGAGTAGCTCCGTTACATTTGATTGGATTATATCCAAGCGGACTTAGGGAGGGTGAGCCAGTGCCTTTTGCTGATGGTTTTGATATGAAGCCGTCTGAGTTTTCATGGCATGATATTGGACATATAGAATACATGGCGAACAGAGATTTTAGTTATTTAGATATTACTTTTAAGCCTATAGAGAGAGTTGTGCAAGAATGGGGGTTAACAAAAAGGCGAATTGAAAAATTTCACAAGACCTTTAGAGGGAATAATAAAAATATTTATGATGCAATTACTTTATTGTTGTTTGAAATTTTGCACGAAAGAGGATATCAATATAGTCTTTCCGTTTTAAAAACTCAGTTAGAAACAGAGAAATGGACTGAGATTCTTCATAGAAAATTAGATAATGGATACTACAAAAGATTTACTTGGCTTAACTTCGATATGTTTGCAGAGCTAAATATTGCAAGAAAATTATTATTAAAATTCTTGCTTAAGCTTCGTTTAGAGGATCAAAGAAATCATGCAAAGGCAATGCACGCAAGTAGTTTAGACGTAAGGATTACACATGCTCCAAGTATTCAATTAAAAAAATCTAAGCTTTCTCAATTTATAATAAATAAACGTGGTATATTTATTAAATTGAAAAATGAAGATGAAGTTAAGGTTGACTTTGCAATCCTTGCTCAAATTAATCCAATTGAAAACTCTCCACTTGATGTGGCTCAAAAAAAATTACTTAGCATGGCCAGAAACGCAATAGTAAAAGAGACTGTTCTAAATATGAAGTGTGAGTCAGTTAAAATTGCTAAGGTGATTATAAATAGTGACTTTAGTATAACAATAGAGCTTCAAGATGGACGTTTGGTCGAAATAAATGAAGTTACTTTTAAAGACAAAGGTCCTTCTCAAAATCTAATTTTAGAAAGAGAGTTTTTTGAAATTGAGCAATTAATGACATTGATGGCTGAAAATAAAGAAGCGCACTACACGGTAGAGCCCAAAGAAAAAGTTTACTTTGGCAGAATCTTAGAGTTTGGTGATAAAGAAATAAGAATACAATCTTCTAATGGTGTTTTAGAATTATTAAGCTCAGAAGTGTTAATAGATCCAATGCAAAAAGTAGATTTTGATTTATTATATAGTGACTAAGTTTTTAATTACTAACTTTTCTTTTGTTAATTTCAGCTTCAACTAATTTATATATTTTAGAATAGTATTCAGGATCTAAGAACTCTAAACCACTGCTGCCAGTTTCGCTGTAGTGATTTATTTTTTGGGCAATTATTCTGGAGTTAATAGTATCCATAGATTTTTTTTCTAAATTTATGGATAAGTTTAAAGTTCTGCCAGTTAAGAAATCATTTCTATCAAATCTTCGGTAGTTACTATTATTCCAATATCTTCTATCTATGCTGTTAGGGTAGTGGCTACGTGTTTGTTTTTTGGTTTGGGCTAAAATAAAACCACCTTGGTAATCTTGGCTTTTAATAATATAGCCTAAATCCATTAATGTACTTTTAAAGGAGCTGAATACAGTATCAAAGTTTGTTGCTGTAAACACTTTTGTTTGCATTTGCCTTCGCTGTTCCACTGAAAACTTGGGAGCAGTCGAGCAAGAATAAAGAAATAAAAGCCCGAAACAAAAATGTAGTGACTGGTAAGCTTTAGGCTTGGTCATTTGTAGTTAGTTAATTAAAAGAATTTTGCGGCTAAGCCAAATCCAAAAGAAAAATATGAACCAGCTTCATTAGAGCTACCAAAATCTACTACATCATTAAATTGGTATTTCATGTAGCCATGCATTCCTAGGCTAAAATTACTATTTACTGGAAAAAATTGATACGAGCTCATGGAAAATCCCATAGCCATATCAGTATCATAACTAGTTCCTGCAACTTCGTAGTCAGAAATAGGTAAACCAAAGAAAAAACCAACATTTGTAATATTGCTTCCTCGGTTGTTAAAGTTTAGTGCATTGTTGGTAAAAGAAAAACCAATTGGTATATCCAAAAAAGCTGCTTTGCCATTATTTCCTACGAAGTCTAATTTAAAAGGATTGTAGCCAATTGCAGTAAATAATCCTACGTTGTTAGAGAAGTAGTAAACAGCATCGATTTGAGCATAAAAATTAAAGCCATCACTAGTGCCATGCATATCGTCTTTTAAGCTGTCTTTCTTAAAGTTAATTGATCCCATTAAACTAATAGGGAGGGTAGAGCTAGCTGCTGGTTTATTTTCTTCAGCATGATGATCTGCAAAAGAAAAACTGGTAGCGAAAAGGGCAAGTAGTGTTAAAATATATTTCATATAATAGTAATTATTGCGCAATAGTGGTGAAAAAACAAATAAAGAGGCTATTTGTACTTAAAATTTAGCCAAGATATTAACTATTTAAAAAATTGAAACCTGGAATCCTTCGTCGGTAATTTGCTTTGCTAATTGGCTAACATTGCAAGTGTTGCTGCCGCAGTTAAAGTTAAGTGATTTTGGTTTAAGCAAGACTTTTATATTTTTTGCTTCGGGATCAAACTTTTTTACTATTTTTTTTATTTTACTAACGCACATTCCACATTTCATTCCATCAATTTTTAGTGTTACTTTTTCTCCAGCAATACAATTTTTAAAATTAGTTGGTACAAAAGTATTTGTAGAGCTTTCTTTGGCTTGTTTTTTGGCGTCAACACATACACTAAATGATTGAAAGGATAGAAGGAAAATTAGCAAAAAACTTAAATTTCTCATTTCAGGTTTATTATAATCTAAAAATTAATTACTAATCAAAGATTTTTTTAATAATTAAGTAAAAATTTTGTGAGGTAAGCTTTCCATTCTTCCATGAGAAGACACCACTACAAAATCAAGCTTTCTTTGTAGTTCTCTAATTGAAGAAGCTCCACCATAAGTAAGTCCAGAGCGAATTCCTCCAATGATGTCTGCAACAATTGCTTCTTCATTTTCGTGGTAGGGAACATATGTGGAGACACCTTCAGCAGTTTTCCAGCCTTTAAGCGGGCCCATAAAGTTTTCTTGGGCTTCTCTGCTGGCCATACCGCGATATTCTTTCATTTTCTGGCCGTCTTTTTCTACAACTTTTCCAGGAGTAACTTTGCTGCCTGCAAAAAAACTGCCCATCATCACAAAATCAGCACCAAAGGCTAATGCTTTAACAATATCACCAGGACTTCTTGCGCCACCATCAGCAACAATTGATCTATCCACTCTGGCACATTCTTGAAGAGAGGTTAGCATTGGAATTCCAAAGCCAGTTTTTATTCTAGTAGTGCAAACACTGCCACCACCAATTCCAACTTTAATAATATCTGCACCACATGAAGCTAGGTAGTCAGCGCCTGCATAAGCAGCAACATTGCCGGCCATTAAGCAAGCATTGGGAAGGATTTCTCGTATTTTTTTAATTGTTCTACCAACATATTTTGCATGTCCATGAGCAACATCTAAACAAAAATATTCTGCACCCACATCTTTTAATGCTACAACTCTTTCAAATTCTTTTTCGTTACAGCCTACTGAAACAAAAGCTTTGTGTTTACATTTTTTAAATTGTTCTATGTTTTCCTCAATAGTCATATACCTATGAAGACATCCCATTCCGCCTTTATCTCCAATAAAGTTAGCCATTTCAAATTCTGTGATGGTATCCATATTTGAGGTAATAATCGGCAAATCAAGTGTAAGCTTTTCACTTCTATCAGTGACAGAAGTATCTACAAGTCTTCTTGACTCATAATGGTTGTAACTTGGGATCAATAAAACGTCATCATACGCAAGGGCTATATCAGTTGCTTTCATCAATTAAATAACCTAAACCCCAAGAACTTTGCTGTCTAATGGCTTGAGTGCTTAGTGACGGCGCTTCCATGGTTAATTTTCCTTACTTTAGAAATTTTGGACGTATAGACGCTTATTCATGAGCTTTACTTATTTTAATTCTAGCTTTTTTTGACTTATATTCATTGAAATATATAGGTAGTTGGACATTCTTTAATTTTTTATTTAATTAGATATATACAATGGAAATTAACACGTTAATTAGTGAAGTACTTGCTGTATCGGGAATTGAATATATTGTTTCTGCAATAGCTGGTGTTGTTGGTGCTTTAGGTCTTTATGGTTTTGGTGGTTCAAAAAAATCTAAAAAAATCAGCTATAGCTCAAAAGAGACTTTTAAAACTAATGATCAAGAATCAGATGCTGCAAAAGTTAAAGATATCAGTAGTGATCTGCCTCAAGAAAAAAAATCACCAGTTGGCGTTTCATGGTGGGGTGCACTTTCTAAAACAAGAAATAGGTTCACTTTAAAGTTTAATGGCGAAATTCAAGATTTGAAAGATTCTTTAGAAGAGGCTTGTATTACCAGTGACTTGGGAGTTGGTAACACTCAAGATGCATTAGATTCAGTTGACTGGGCTCATGCTGCAAAACTTTCAGGGGATCAACGTGGCGACTGGACTAGAGATTGCTTAAAAAATGTTATTTCTCCTTGGGTTACTGATAGCAAAGGTGACCGCCCTGAAGAATGGCCAATTTCACTTAAGGAGAAGATTAAGGGACCAGTAGTGATTTGGTTTGTAGGAGTTAATGGAGTTGGTAAAACCACTTCAATCGCTAAGCTTGCTAGTGAATTAAAAAACAAAGGTAATTCAGTCTTACTTGCTTGTGGTGATACCTTCCGTGCTGCTGCTACTGAACAGCTAGAAGTGTGGGCAAAAAGATTAGGAATTGAAGCAGTAAGGGGAAATGTTGGAGCCGATTCTTCTTCAGTTTTATTTGATGCAATAACTTCAGCAAAAGCAAAAGGCATAGACTTTGTATTATGCGATTCAGCAGGAAGGCTAAACAACAACATACAATTAATGGAAGCTTTACAGAAAAACAAAAGAGTAATGAATAAAGCATTGGATGGTTCTCCACATGAAGTAGTTTTAGTATTGGATGCCAACACTGGGCAAAACATGATCCAACAATGTGATCAATTCTTAGAGTCGGTTGGTGTTACTGGTTTAGTACTTAGCAAACTTGACGGTAGTGCTCGTGGTGGGGCAGTCGTTGCGGTTGCACGGAAAACAAAATTACCTATAAGAAGGTTAGGGCTTGGTGAAAGCGTAGAAGATTTTACATACTTCCAACCAGAAAAATTTACCGAAGCTCTGTTGGGTATTCAATAATATTGTTGAAAAAATTAATTAGTGTTTCGTCAGAAGAAATAAAAAATAAAAACTTTGCTTTACTAAGAGGGTCCTGTGAAGTTAGTAAAATTGAGGGAATGACTAATTTCATGTATAACATCAAAAATAGCTCCGGAACTTTATCTTTTTTCTCAGATAACCCAAAGAAGTTAATAGGCTCTAAAGACTTTGTTGAATGCCAAAAGCTTAAGTAAATTGTTTATTTACATATAAATTTTAAATAGTTTTCTTTATTTATTATTGTTCCTTCTGAATTGTCATAGGTTTTAGTAAAAACTTTAATTCCTTTGCTTGATTTAACTCTTTCGCTCCATTTTATCTCGTATGCTTGTACTTTAGCGTCTTTTTCCTCGATGTAGTCCACTTCATGTTGTTGGTAAGTTCTCCAAAAATAGCTCAAGTGAAAAGATTTTTTATATTGATTTCTTTTAATCCTCTCGATGACAACAAAGTTTTCCCATAGACCGCCAATATCATTTCTATCAGATAATTTATTAAACTGATTTATGACTGCGTTTCTTATTCCCAGATCATAAAAGTAGTACTTTTGTTTCTTGGTTATTTCATTAGCTAGGTTTTTACTAAATCCTTGTATTCTAAAAATTATAAAACTTTTCTCCAGTAAGTCTAAATACTTTACTGTAGTTTTAACATTAATCCCTAGCTCTTGTGATAAAGAGTTGGGTGAAAGCTCATTGCCAATATTAAATGAAAGTTTTTTTACAAGATTACTTAATATTACAGAATTTTTAATAGTGTTTAAAGCTAAGATGTCTTTGTATAGATAACTATTTACTAAATTTGTTAAATAATCTCTTTTTTCTTCATTTTTTTTAAATGTAAGAGCTTCAGGGTAAGAGCCAAAGCGCAAATATTGCTCCAGGTTTTTCTTAAGTTCATAATCTGAAAAATCACTTTGCAGCTCTAATTGAGACACTGGAAAAAGATTAATAGTATTTTGTCTTCCTACTAATGGTTCGCCAACTTGGTTTGCTAAATCAAATGATGAAGAACCGGTGGCAATTACCTTTATACCTTTTATGTTGTCAATTATGATTTTTAATCCAGATCCTATATTTTTAATATTTTGAGCTTCATCTATTATTAGTAAATCAATTCCTTGGCAAAATTCTAAAATTTTATCAAAATTATTAGAAGATAGAGTTTCTTGTATTTCAAAATTATCGCCTGAAACTAATTTATATTTCTTTTTATAACTTTTTAGATACTGCTCAATAAGGGTAGTTTTACCAACTCTTCTGGCACCATAGATTATCAAAACCTTATTTGGCTTCAGGTGTTTATTTAGATCATTGAAGTATCTTTTTATCATATCCCTTTACATAATACCATTATTTATGTAAATAATGGTATTAATAATACTGTTATTTACATAAATAATGGTATTTAGCTGGTTTTTATCAAATTTTTGGTTTTTTAATCCCCTTTTTAAAGCTTAGATGTCATTATTTGGTTATTTTTATCAATAGTTACTTCTTCGACTTAATTATAAAATATAACTATAATGAGAGAGTTATTAAAGACAAGTGGTAAGCTTGGTGCAAATAGATTTGATATTAGAATTGGTAGTAAAAATTTTAAATTTAAAAGTAAAATTAGCCCAGCTAAGTTTAAGCAGATAAAAGATTTAATCGAAAATAAGATGTACAAATTTAAAAATTCATTTTCAAGTAATATCCCAGCTGAAGAAATAATTATGGCGATTTGTTTAGAAATAAGCGAAGACTATATTGACTTAAGTCATGAAAGTAGAAAATTTAAAAATAAAACAAAAAATTTCTGCTCTAATGTTTCACAAAAACTTTCGGTAATAAAATCAGAAATGGAAAAATAAATGGATTCAAATATTGATTTTGAAAAAATAAAAAATTTTTCTAAACCTGAGCTAAGATCACATCTTAAAACTTTTGAACCAATTAGTTGGAAGTTTTCTGTACCGATGATTAATAAATTGTGCGGCGATAAATTAACTGGGGCATTTTTTCCGGAACCAAAGTGGTCTGAGCCGACAAACATTGATGAACTAAAAATTAATATTTGTTTTCCAAGAATTAATGGTAAGCAAATGGAATTTGCTAGATGTATTTACTCCGCAGGAGTTGTTAATTTTCCTTGGCAAGTAAAGGTCTCTCCGGAGATGGCAATGACCGTTTACCCAGAGGTTTTGCTTATTCCAGGTGCACTATTTGATCGAATGGGACATCGCATTGGCCGTGGGGCTGGTCACTACGATCGCTATCTAGAAAAACATCCCTATATTAGAAAGATTGGGTTGATAAGTGAGGGGTACTTAGTGGATACTTTCCCCCATCATTGGATACAAAGTCATGATCAACAAATGGATGCAATTATTACAGAAAAAGAAATTATTTCCATTAGTTATTAAAATATTTTTAAATTAGAAAGTGAGAAATTTATGTTAATTAATATAGCCTGCTTTGCGGCAGGATTGATTTTAAGTTTAGTTTTTGCAGTTTTATTGTTGCGAGCAAAACAAAAAGAAATTACCAGTACCGCAAAAGAAAAAGCCAAATCAATAACTTCTGAGGCACAAATCAAATCTAAAGACATGCTCCAAAAAGCCAAGCACGAGTCGCAAGATATTTTACGAGATTCAAAACATAAGTTTGATGCAGAATTAAAAAAGGCTAGAAAAAAAGCTGAAACTGAATATAAAGACAAGCTTGGTAAGGCAAAGTCTTCTGAGCAAAATGCTAAAAAAATAGAATCTAAATTACTTTCCGAAAAAAAATCAGTTGATGATCAAAAGCTTCATGCAGAAAACTTATTAAAAGCTTCAGAGCAAAAAGAGCAAGAGTACGATAGAAAATTAAAAAACTTAGAACAAGAAGAGGTAGTATTTGAGCAAAAAAAATCTAACCTTTTATCTGAGCTAGAAAAAGTCGCTAACATGACTCAAAAAGAAGCTGAAGAAAGTTTAATGAAGACCATTGAAGATGGTGCCAAGTTAAGAGCAGCTAAGACTGTTAAGGCCATAGAGGAAAACGCTCTTGACGATGCCGAGAAATTAGCTAAGAAAGTTATTTCAACTGCTATCTCGAGATACTCTTCTGATTATACTCCAGAGCGAACTACCTCTTCTATTACTCTTCAAAGTGACGAAATTAAAGGTCGCTTGATTGGTAGAGAAGGCAGAAATATTAGAGCTTTTGAACAAGCCACAGGTTGCGATGTAATCATCGATGATACTCCACAAACAGTTGTTATCAGTTCTTTTGATCCGGTAAGAAGATTTATTGGTAAGCAAGTAATGGATAATTTGATTGCCGATGGTCGAGTACATCCATCAAGAATTGAAGAGTTAGTAGAGAAGAATACAAAAAAAGTTGATAAATCAATAAAAGAAGCTGGCGACAAAGCCATTCTTGAGCTGGGAATAATTAGTATGCATCCAGAGCTTTTAAAGATTATAGGTCAATTGCAATTTAGATATAGTTACAATCAAAATCAATATCATCATGTGATTGAAGTAAGTAAGCTTTGTGGATTAATGGCTAATGAACTTGGTCTTGATTTAATGAAGGCTAGAAGAGCTGGTTTGTTACACGACATTGGAAAAGCCCTCACACACGAAGTTGAAGGTTCACATGCTGTAATTGGTGCCGATCTTTGTGCTAAGTATGGAGAAGATCCAGAAGTTGTTTATGCTGTTAGAGCTCATCATGAAGATGTTAAGCCAAAATCTGCCCTTGATTTTATTTTGATGGGTGCTGATGCAATCTCAGGAGCGAGGCCTGGTGCCCGTCATGAGCAAATGGATAATTACGTTAGAAGACTTACTGACTTAGAGAGAATTGCTAACGATTTTCCAGGAGTTGAGAGAAGTTTTGCAATTAATGCTGGAAGAGAAATTAGAATTTTAGTTGAGAATTCTAGAATAGATGACAACAAAGCAATAGTTCTTTCACAAGATATTGCTAAAAAAATTGAACACGATATGACTTATCCAGGGCAAATTAAAATTACAGTTATTAGGGAAACCCGTGCTGTCTCAATGGCTAAATAAGGATAGTTTATGAAGGTTCTTTTTATTGGAGATGTTTTTGGTCAAGCCGGAAGAGATTTGCTTAGAGACTATTTACCAAAATTAGTTGAAACAAAAAAAATTGATTTCACAATAGCAAACATTGAAAACATTACTAATGGAAAAGGTATTTCTCCGTCTCATTACCAATTTGCTTGCCAATCTGGAATTGATGTGTGTACTGGTGGAAATCATTCTTTTGATAAAAAAGAAATATTCCCATATTTAAATGATGAACCTTTTTTAATAAGACCAGCTAACTATCCTGAGGAATTGCCGGGTAAAGGATTTTGTACTTATTCCAATTCTCAAGGTCAAAAAATCACGGTAATTAACTTATTGGGTAGAATTTTTATTGATCCAGTTGATTGTCCCTTTAGAAAAGTAAATTCTATTTTAGAAAAACTAGGGCCAGAAAATGGTCCATTCATAATTGATTTTCATGCAGAAACAACTGCTGAAAAAAATGCTATGGCTCATTACTTAGATGGCAGGGCAAGTTTAGTTGTGGGAACCCACACTCACATACCAACTGCTGATCATCGAATCTTGCCTGGCGGAACAGCGACTATTACCGATCTTGGTATGACAGGTCCTTATGATTCAGTTATCGGAGTTAAAAAAGAAATAATTGTGGAAAGATTTTGGTTACGTCGTGGACAACGGTTCCAGCCTGCTGAAACAGATCCATGGCTTTGTGGTGTAATTGCAGAAATTGATGATAAAGATTTTTCGGCAAAAAAAATTGAGCAAGTAATTATTAAAAGAAATCAAAAGGAGACTCATCCTTGAGCGAAGCACAGACCTTCTCAACTGAAGTTGAAGATAAAGCACAAGAACAATTAGCTGCAATTAAAAAAGGTACTGCTGAGATTATTCCTGAAGAAAATTTACTACTTCAATTGAAAAATAGTATTAACAGTAAAAAGCCATTAAAGATAAAATTTGGCGCTGATCCATCTAGGCCTGATTTGCATCTTGGTCATACAGTTCCTATTGAAAAGTTAAAAACTTTTCAGGAACTTGGTCATAAAGTACTTTTTTTAATTGGCGACTTTACTGCTCAAATTGGTGATCCCACTGGTAAAAACGAAACAAGGCCCTCGCTTACTACAGAAGAAGTTAAAGTAAATAGTCAAACTTATGCAGATCAAGTTTTTAAAATTCTAACTCCTAGATTAACTCAAATTGTTTTTAACTCACAATGGACCGACGATTTGAAAATTAAAGATGTAATAAATCTTTGTTCACAAATGACTGTTGCAAGAATGCTAGAGCGAGATGACTTTAGTAAAAGATATAAAAGTGGCCAATCAATTTGTATTCATGAATTTCTTTACCCTTTAATGCAGGCTTATGATTCTGTGCAATTAAATGCTGACGTAGAAATTGGCGGTACAGATCAAAAATTTAATTTGTTGTTGGGAAGAGATTTACAAAGATATTTTAAACAAAAGCCTCAATCAGTAGTAATGCTTCCGCTTCTTGAAGGAACAGATGGTATTCAAAAAATGTCTAAATCACTTGGTAACGACATAGGCATTACTGAATCTTCAAAAGATATTTTTGGCAAGGTTATGAGCTTAAGTGATCAATTGATGTATAAATATTATCAATTATTAACTAATGAGGATTTAGAAAAGGTAAAAGCAATGCATCCAAGAGATGCTAAAATTAATATTGCCCAAACTTTAGTACAAAGATTTTATGACTCAGAGATTGCCGCTAAGGAAGTTGAGAATTTTAAAAATCAATTTTCTCAAAAAAAAGTTCCTGACGATATTCCTGTTGTTAAAATAAATAACAATATTGCTTTGCTAGACTTAATTCTTGAGCATAAATTAGTTGCTTCAAAAAGTGAGGCAAGAAGACTTGTTAAACAAGGGGGAGTTCAGTTAAGTGGCCAGAAAGTAATTGATGAAAACTTAGTTATTTCTCCAAATAAAGCCGAACAAATTTTAAAAGTTGGCAAACGTAGATTTTTAAAGCTTGTTTAAACATAATACATATAAAAAATCCTTCCTAATTAATAATAATTAGGAAGGATTAAATGCCAGTAATTTTTAAATAATATTTAGATTATTTATTTATATTTTCTAGCATTGAATCAATATATTTATTTGCACTGTCATTAAAATAATTAGTGCTGCTGTCAATTAGGCTTTCTAAATCAAGCATTGGGTATTCTTCAGTTGGAGGTACAGTGTTTGTATTTAAAGTCTCTTTAATTATGCCTTTAGGTTCCTTAGATTCTGAAACATCTAATTGTGCATCATTATCTCTGTTCTCTTCAATGAATAAGAGGTCTCTTTCAATATTATCTTTATATTGTTGTACGTTAGTATCTAAATCAATTTCTGGTTTTAGATCGTTAGATTTAGGAACAGAGTTAATTAAATTTTCTTCTTCAAGCTCATTTCTTTCGATTACATTTTCAAGTTCTGAAATATCTTCTATCACGTTTTCAATTAAGATTTCTAAATCTTGACGCTCAGAGTTTGTTAATAAATCATCTTTTAATTGAGTTTTATATACTTTTAATGTTTCTTTTTTCTTAGCAATTTCAGAATGGGTTTTAGTCCCACATGCTGTAGTTATTGTTAAAAGTAGTATTAATAGTAAGTTGTTTTTAATTATAGTTTTCATTTTTTTATTCCTTTATTTTATATTTTTGTAAATTATTTTTTAATATATTTGTTGGTATTCTTAATCTTGATTTATGCTTATTTTAATATAAATCAGTTAAATTCCTTTGTTACTAGATACTCTATATGCAATTTAGAAACCAAGTTATGGTAATTTAAATTTATATCAATTAACTATCTGTTTTTCTTGACATTAAAATTAAAAAAGCAATAAATAAAATAAAAGTGAAGTTATGATTTTATGATTTATAATGTAAATAATTTAGGCAAAGTGGCTAAATTATTTACATTTTTTTGAGTATTTTAGATTCATTATAGCTCCGGTTTAAAATTACGCTGTATTAAAGTTAGAAAAAATGTTATAATTGCTTGATGAAAAATTTTCTAGCTCAACAAATAAAGAATATAATCACTATTTATTTGTTAGGGTTTAGTTTTTTTGCATTTTCTGAATTTAGCTCAAGTGTTTTTGATGAAAACAATATTAATGAGCTTAATGAAAGTCTCTCAGATACTTTTGGAAAAACATTAACCAATACAAACTATGATCCAATCTTATGGACAATTGCCTCGGGTATTGAATCAACTAAGTATAAAATAAATACTAAAGACTTTACTGAGACAGCTTCTAGTTTCAATAATAGTTTATCTTTTGGTGAGAACTCAATATATAATAAACCTTACTATCAAGGAGATATGAATTTCTATACAAGGCTTAATAAAAAAAGCTCAAAAGCAATTGTTGTTTTATCATCAAGCTATAATACATGGAAAAGTGGTACTTGGATCAAAAAACTTATATCTTTAATTGATAAAATATATCCAGAAAAAATAAATATTATTATCTTTCCTGGTTATTTATCTCCGAAAAATTTTTTAGAAACTGGTAAGCCTAGCTTTCCAGATATTACTGGTGAATTTGTAGCTCACGACTTATATAATAGGTTGATTAGCAGTAAGATTGATTTTTCAATGTTTAATCAGGTAGGGGCGATTGGTTTTTCTGGCGGAGCTTCTATTGCTGTTGAAATACTTAATGCGGATAGGAAATATGCAAAAGAAAATAACCAAAAAGCTATATTTAATTTAGGGGCTATTGCTTTTAGTCCAATTGTTAGCACAAGCAATACTTGCATTTGTATCGATTCTAATTCAAAGCTTGCAATAAAGGCTGGTTGGAGTCCCAAAAAAGGCCTTTTTTCTCTTGGTACATTGTCGTATCTAAAAATTAATCATTCAAACGTTCTTGATAGCCCAAGTTCTATTATGAGTTTAAATAGTAACAACCCAAATTTAGCTAAGTATTTAGTAAAGGCATTTTCAAATGAATTTATTTCATATGATTTAAAGCATATTACTAACTCAAGTCAGTCAGAAGGTTATACCTGGGATCCAAAATTGCACTTCTCTGATATAGCTTTATTAAGAAATGGAAAAATGCATGGTTGGGGATATGGTCATTACTATAAAGATTATGCTTTTAAGCATTGGCAAGAATCAGGTTATTTTTGTGATGAAACTGTTTTTGAAAAGATAAATATTAGTGATCAAACTATAAACATTGATGTACCTTTGATTTTAGTTAATTCAATGGATGACCCCGTGCTTTCTATGACTTATGAGAATTACAGTAAACTACTTGTGGGAAAAAATGATGAAATTACAAATATTCTTAACGAAGTTAAACTAAACAAGAATGTTAAAGTTATTAACTTAAAGTATGGTGCACACATGGCGTACTTATTAGAAACTTCTTGGTATAAAGAAGTATTAACCAGTTTTTTCCAGATAAAATAAGTATTAAATAAAAGTATTTGCAAAAAAATTATTTTTATTGTCTTCATAAAAGACAACTAATAGACTAATTCTTATGGTCAATTATTATTTAATTATTTTTATAAATTTATGCGCTTCAGTTTGCCTTTCTTGTTACTGGGATAACACTACCTTGGATCAAGAAAAAAAAAAGATTTTCTCAAACTAGAGAATTGTTAGCCGGTTATTTTGTGCAACATTCACCTGAATATTATTATTGGAAAGTTGCTGATAGACTAAGGAGGCTTAGAAAGGTTAGTGACAGTCCAGAGCTATACGATGATCTTGCTGTAGCTTATTCAAAATTAGGTTTGGATGAAAAGGCTATTAAATGGATTAAAATAAAAAACAAAAAATATTCCAGGCCTTTATGAGACCTACGCAAATTGGGGTACATTTCTTATCCATAAAGGGCTCTTTAAAGAAGGGGCTGAGAAAATAAAAAAGGCATTAGTAATTAATCCGAGTGCTCATTTTGGTAGAGAAATTATTCAATTAATTTTAGCGGAGTACTTAGATTCAAAAATTATTAATGACAAGGTTAATTTGCCTTTGAACCTTGGTCGGATGTCTTTCTTCAAAAAATCTTTTAATTTAAGCTTCAATCCACAAGATAAAGGTTCTTCCAACACCAGCTTTTTCTCTTTTATGGGTCAAAATTGGTCTCTATATGAAAAATATTTTGATAATAATGATGATATAGTAAAAAGAATTATTGAAGGGATAAAGGGTATGATGTTTTTCTCTAATCCCCATAGTTTAATATTAAATGAAGTTTTAGCAGAGGCAATATCTAGGCAGGGCCGTAGCTTAGGTTCTACAGCTCTTATTAAAGCTGGCATCTTGGCTGAACAAAAGTATTTAAATTCTATTTCTCATTCTTACTATAAAGGAGCATATAAAGCGGCTTACTACATACAATCTGCAGGAGGAAATCCTAAATTGTTACATAAATTATTGAATAAGTATTACGCAAACATTGTTTATGATTTAAAAAAGGCAAAAATGCTAAAGCTTTATGTTGCAGAAATGGAAACAAAATGGATCTTACAGGGGAAAAATCCTGAAAAAGAGTTTATAAATAAAGAAAAATACCAATTAACTCTTCAATTAGAAGATGACAATGAGATTTTTCAAGATGTAATACCCTTGGAGAAAAATTTGAAGCAAAAATCTACAAATATACCTTTTTTTATAACTAAAAAGAAAAGAATTAGTCCTGATATTAAAAAAGTAATTAACAAAAAATTTAAAAGTTCAACATGGGATATTGTATTCTCTTTTTTAAAAAATCTTAAATTTTATTTATATAATTAATGAATTTACTAACAATGCTTAGGATTTATCAAGTGACTTATCTTAAATAAAGAAATTCAATTTAATTATTTAGTGGTTTGCGGTGCGGTTTTTGTACATGAAACATGGTAAGATGAATCCACAAAGTCAGCGCTGGCTTCAAAGCCCAATTCAATTCTGTTTTGTAGTGTTTCATACATGACTTCGGCAGCGGCAAGATGATTGTAGTCCCAATTTACCTTTGCTTTTCTCCAGATAGCTACTCCAAAATTTACTTCATTTTTATTTTTTTCGGTAATACTAATTTGTACTTTTTTATTATGCGAGAAATCTGCAAAAACAGCTTTCTTATTAACAATAACTTTGGTTTTAGCAATTGCCGAGGGCTGAGTGTCATCATCTAGGTGGTTGTATGCAGCGCAGTCATAGGTGGTGGAAAAAGCAAAGTTGCTTAAGCCTAAAAAAATAAATAAGTAAATGTTTCTCAATGTAAATTTTTTTTTTAACATAAATTTCTCCTTCTAAAATGAATTTAATCAACTTTATCTTTACTGATAATTTATTTTAAAATCAAGCTTAATTTAATGTTTTAGATGCTAGTTTCTTTTGCCATATTAGGTAAATAACTATTTAGTTCATTAGGCTTGGATGTGTATTCATGTTTTTTTGAGTTATAGCAAGAAGCACAACATGGTAAATAGGTTTCTTCGCTGCCTAGCTCAATTTGTGGTCCTTCAAAAGTGAATTGTTCATTCACTTTTTTAATATTATATATACCTTTATTGTCGCAGAAAAAGCAGGTGTTTTTAATTTCTTGAATAAGGTCAGAGACTTCCATTAGTCTTTTTGAACCATCAAAAAAATTAGTTTTAAAATCTGTTCTTAATCCATAACAAATAACTGGTATGTCATAATTAATGCTAATGCTTCTGAGGTGATCAATAAAAATTGGGGCTAAAAATTGAGCTTCATCAACTAATAAACAGTTGCAGTTTTTAAGCGCAGCAGGGGGAATGATATCATGGTCTCCAACTGTATAGTCGGCGTTTCTTTGCAGTCCAGCTCTGGATTTGACCAAGTGCTCACCAAATCTTGTATCAACTTTAGGTTTTATTACAATGACATTTTTTCCTTGAGATTCATAAGTATGAGCTACTGCTAAAAGATTAAGTGTCTTGGCGCTGCCAACTGTTCCGTATCTAAAATATAGTTTTGCCATTAATTAAAATTTACTAAATCATTGTTTAAAATACTATTTAGTTTTGCGTAATTTTTCTTAGATTGGTTTTTTAGTTTATTTAAGTTCAATTAATAATGATCTATTAAGGGTTTTTAAAAATGGATCTAAGCTAATTTTTTCTTCGGTGGTAATAACTAGGTCAATTTTTTGCTCCCCAGCAATGCTTTCAAGCTTGGTAATAAATTTATATTTTTGCATTTTAAAGGTTTTTCTTTTTTCAGGGTTTTCAATAGAAAATAATAAATCAATATCACCACCTTTTTTTTTAGGGTCAACCCTGCTTCCAAAGACCCAAATCTTTGCTGGTGACAAAATATTTTTTTGAGTAGATAAAAAAGTAATTAATTTTTTTTTAATATTAGGTTCAATTCTCATGGTTTAAAACTTTTGGTATTTCTTGATTGATCCATAATGCTTCTTTTAAAATAATTTCAAAAAAATATTTTAAATCTTCTGTCTCATAATCATGAGCTTGGTGGTTTCTTAGTTTTCTTGTTGCTAAGAAACGTTCAACATCTGCTATTATGTTAATTTTTTGGCCATAATTTAAAAAGTCTCTAAGAGAGCCATCAAATGCCGGATCATTTAATTTTATTTTTAGTTTTAAATATTTAGTAAGAAATAAATCTACAGTTCTTGAGAATCTAGCAGTGAAGGCTTCCCAGTTTGCCATTTGATCTTCTGATAATTTAGATGGGTCAGTTGGTAAGTTTTTAACAATATTTAAGCTATAATTCAAATGGTCTAATGAGGAATTAATTTTGTTTATATAAATTTTTAATAACTCATTACTCATACGCATGTATAAGTATAATTGTGCTTAGAAGAATATTCAATGGCTAACCGGGATATTTCATCAGCCTTTGGCCAAATTTAATGATCTTTTCAAAAATACCCTATGAAATTTCTTGCTGGTAGAACTGTGGCTATTAGCTGCAAAAATTACTAAGTGTATTTTAAAAATCTCTATTAAATTTTAAAATTTGAATGTAAATTTATATAGATAACAAGGCCTGACCAAATTTTGATGAAACATCCGGGCTAAATTAAGGTTTTTTTTTAAATATACTTTCACTACATAAAAAGTTAATATTTAGCATTTATTTACTAAAAGTAATTTATTTTTTAAATATTTTTCTTCTAATATTTGGTAGAAAAAGAAGTATTAACAATCCATAAATTAATGTTAAAAATATTATAAAAATTATTAATATTGCAAAAAATAAGAATTGATTTTTATCATGTATAACAAATAAACGATCTTTTATATTGGAAAATTTTATTACCAAGATAAATACTGCTCCAGAAGCAAATGAAGCAGCTAAAGCTTTTAAGTTACTGAATGTGAAAACTGAATTTCCTTTAACGTGCAGAATCGTAGCTAATATTAAAAACTGAGCAGAGCTGGTTAATGCGCCACTTAATGCAAGGCCTTCGTGGCCTAATTTTTGTGAGAAATAGCTTGCGCTAAAATAATTAATTACTACTGTAAAAAATGAAACTAAGGTTGGAACCCAAACCTTGCCAAAGGCAAAAAAACAGTTAACTAAAATTTTGGTAGAGGCAAAGGAAAATAGGCCTATTGCATACATTTGAATTGCTTGGAAAGTCATTACTGTATCTAAGTAAGTATAATTTCCTCGCTGATAGATTAAAGCAGATATTAAATCTCCAAATGCATAAAGCCCAAGGCTTGATCCTATTAATAGGATTATTGCTGAGCTGATAGATTCATTAAGAGTAAGGTTGAATTTTTTAATTTCATTGTTGCTATATAGCTTTGCTAATATTGGCAAAGAAGCCGTAGACAATGCCACGCCAAAAATTCCTAAAGGAAAGTGTATTAATCTGTATGCATAATTTAACCATGTTACGCTACCCTGTTCTAAGTTTGCGGCAAAGTATGTATTAATTAGAATATTGGTATGAACTGCAGATTGAGCAATTACTGCAGGGATCATTAAGAAAAAAATCTTTTTTAAGTTTTTATTAAAAAATTTATTATAGGTTTGTTTTTTAGTAATAGGTTTAAATAATTGAATGTCTTGCTTAAATAGTGCTGGCAGCTGAACAAATAATTGCATTGCTCCACCAAAGAGTGCAGCAGTAGTATAAAAATAGATATTTGTTAGCGGATTTTCAAAGCTAAACAAAAGTAATAAAATTACTCCTAATATACAAATTACATTAAAACTTGCAGGCCCTAAAGCAGTTATAAAAAATTTGCCTCTAGAGTTTAATGCTCCTGAAGTTATTGCTGCTAATGATGTAAATAATAGAAAAAAAATTAAAATTCTGGTTAAATCTACTGTAAGTTCAAACTTGCCAGAGATAGTTTTAAATTTACTTGCCAATAAGGTTACAATCTCTGGAGTGAAGTAAAATAATAAAACACCAACAAAGGCAAAGGATATAAGTGCACAGATAATAGTTTTGCTGTAAAGTTGTTTCTGTTCTTCTTTAGATTTTACTTTAGCAAAAACACTGACAAACGCGTTGCTTAGGGCGCCTTCAGCTAAGAGATCTCGAAATAAATTAGGAATTCTAAAAGCAATTATAAATGCATCACTAGCCATTCCAGAGCCAAAAAGATAGGCAAAGGATTGCTCACGAACTAATCCAAGAACTCTACTAATTAAAACTCCCAAGCTCATAGAGCTTGCTTTTTTGAATAAACTCACTATGAATTTATATATTACCCTTAAATAGGATTATAGTCTGCCAGTTCTGGACCTAGTTTTGGAAGATATTTTATTGGGTCAACTGGAGTCGAGCCTAGCCTCACTTCAAAATGTAGATGAGCGCCGGTTGATCTACCAGAGTTTCCAGATAGAGCTACTTTTTGACCTTTTTTTACTGCGTCACCTTTCTTCACTAACAGTTCAGAGTTATGACCATAAAGAGTAATTAAATTGTCCTCATGTTTTAACACTACAATATTGCCATATCCTGATATTTTATTGCCGGCATAAAGAACTACTCCATCTGCAGCTGAGTAAATAGAGGTTCCTGGCTTGGCTTTTAAATCAATTCCTTCATGCATATTGCTTACTCTCCAGCCAAAATTACTGGTAATTATTGGCAAAGTTATTGGCCATTCTAATTTTGCATATGATGATTTAGGATATCTTATTTTATTTTTACTTTTAGAATTATGGATAACATTATTGTTTTTAATAATTGGGTTATTGATGTAGCTGTTGTCAGAGTTAGTAATAATTTGGACTTTATTTTTACTTTTTGGCACAAATATTGTGGTACCTTGTTTAATTACTTCATCTAAAGAAATTCTATTTGATTTGGATAGTTGCTCAGGTGTTACTTGATAAATATTTGCTACTTCTTGAAGTTTAGTGTTTTTGTCCACAAAGTGATATCTTCTAAAGGTAGTTGTGCAGCTAGAAAAATTTATAATAATTATAATAGCAAGTAAAAATATATTTATAGTTTTCATTACTATTCTTTTCGGTCAAGATTTTAAAAACTTTAGTTTTCATTATAACAATTAATTTTTGCTTCTACGGTCTTTAAATGTAGTCTTCTAGAGTTTTAAATAGCTCATAATTTGTTACGTCAATTTTACAAGGAGTCAGTGTTATATATCCTTGATCAAGTAAGTTACAATCTGAATTTTTTATATTTTTAAATCCAATATATTTTCCACCAAGCCAATAGTAATCTTTTCCTTTAAAATCTTTTTTTGGTTTAATATCTTTGGAGTAGATCATAAATCCTTGTTTAGCTATTTTAGTGCCTTTGATTTTTTTCCACTCAAGCTTTGGAAAATTAATATTCAATAAAGTTCCCTCTGGAAGTCCTTTAGTCAGAACATTGTTGGCAATTTTAGCAACATATTTAGCAGCTGGTTGAAACTTTTTGGGTTCCTCTATCCCTGGAACATAGCTATAGTCTAAAGAGGCAGCAATAGCAGGAATGCCAGAAACCACTCCTTCTCTGGCGGCAGCAATAGTTCCAGAGTAATATATATCATTGCCCAAGTTTACTCCTCTATTAATTCCAGAAATAATTAAGTCAGGTTTTTTTTTCAAAATATGCCTTAGTCCCATGTTTACACAATCAGCAGGTGTGCCGCTTAGGGCCCATTGGTCTAAATTCTTTTCTTTTTTTATATGAAACAATCGAACTGGTTTATGTAATGTTAATGCATGACCCATAGTTGACTGCTCTCTTTCAGGAGCAACTATGGTTACTTTGAACTTTTTACTCAGTTCTTTAGCTAAGGCTTGAATCCCACAGCTTGAAATTCCATCATCATTAGATACAAGTATATGTTTTCTTGGCATTAAAGAGTATTAATACCTCAAATTTAAAATACTGTCAAGATTCTGAGCTGCTTAGATAAAAAATTTAGTTTACAAGTATTACTTCTTTTTATCAATATCGGACAGGTTATTGAATTTAGACTAGAATAAAATTATAAATAATGGCTAAAAAATCATTCGGAAACAATAATAAAGAACTTAAAAAAAAATTAGGAAACAAGGCACTTGAAGGTAGGATTTCAAAGCACCCAGATGGCTTTGGTTTTTTTATACCGACAGAATCTGACATTCCACATCTTTATGTTCATAAGAAAGAACTTGTTGGGGTAATGGACAAGGATACAGTACTTGCTAGGCCAAAAATTGGAGATAATTTTTCACGAGCCGAAATTTTAGAAGTTATTAAAAGAGGTCAACAAACTTTTCTTGGGGTAATAAAAAAAGAAGGGTTTAAAGATGTGCTGGTTATTCCTACGAATTTTTCAGATCGTGATTTTATCTTTAGAGCCACAAAGCAGTCTTCTAGAAGTTTTAAAAAATTAAAAAACAAAGCAGTGGTTTTAGCTTCAGTTGTTAAATTTCCATCTCATGAAAAAGATCAAGGCTCTGTAGATATAATTGAAGAAATTAAAGACCCTAGTGCTCCTTCAGTGGACACATTAAAAGTAATGGTAGCCGCTAATTGGCCAAGGGAGTTTCCCAAAGTCGTACTTGACCAAGCTGAAGATATTTCTAAGAATTGGAAAAATAGAATTGATTCAAAACATAAAAAATTACAGCACTTAAAGTTTGTAACTATTGATGGTCGAGATGCAAAAGATTTTGACGATGCAGTTTTTGCTCAAAAAGAAAAAAATGGAGACTATCGATTGTGGGTAGCTATTGCAGATGTTTCACTTTTTGTTATCCCTGGGACAGAGTTAGATGGTCATGCCCTTAAAAGGTCTACTAGTGTTTACTTGCCTGATTTAGTTATCCCAATGTTGCCAGAAGTATTAAGTAACGGTTTGTGTTCTCTTAATCCCAATGAAGATAGGCCTTCAATGGTTTGTGAAATGTTGATAGATCAATCGGGAAAATGTAAGGATTATAAATTCTATGAAGCAGTCATAAAAAGTCATCATCGACTTACTTATCAAGACATGCAGGGATTTATGGATAAGCAGGATTGGGCAATAGAGAGTTTGTCTGAGATTCAGGAATCTTTGTCATACCTAAATGATGTTTTCAAAATTTTGTTAGAGGCCAGGCAGAAAAGAAACGCACTTGATTTAGATACTGATGAACCTTTAGTTATTTTAAATGAAGATGCTTCTGTAAAAGAAATTGTTGTTAGAAAAAGAATAGACGCTCATAAATTAATTGAAGAATGTATGTTGAAGGCTAATGAGTGTGCCGCAAATTTTATTAAAAGTAATAAAAAACATGGAGTTTACCGAGTTCATGCTTTTCCAAGTGAAGAGCCAATTAAAAACTTAATTGCTTTTATTTTAAAATGTGGTGTGAATCTTGGCTCTATTAAGGAATTAAAGACTGATGAACCAATAAACACTGTAAATGTTTTAAATAAATTAATTCGTAATTCAAGTGAGGAATTAAACTTTAACGACCCAAGGCTAGGGGTGATTAAGTCTTTAACTCTTAGGTGCATGAAGCCTGCCTACTATGGAACAGAGGCTTTAGGGCATTATGCTTTGTGTTTGGATGATTATACCCATTTTACTTCTCCAATTAGGAGGTATCCAGATTTGTTAGTCCATCGATTAATAAAAGATATTTTAAAAATTCAAAGATACAATGTATCTGAGCAAGAATTAAAAGAATTCACATCTCAAAGTTCTTTTCAAGAACGACAAGCAATGGATTGTGAGAGAAAAGTTATAGATATTAAGAAAGCAAGATTTGCAGACACTCTTAAGGGTCAATCTCTTTCTTCAACGGTTGTCGGAATTTCAGACAGGGGTATTTATTGCAAGCTAGATGATTATTTTGTTGATGGTTTTGTGAGTTCCGATAAATTAAAAGAAAAGTTTATGAGGTTCTTTGAAAAAGAATTATGTTTTAGAGGGAAGGGCAAAACAATTGAGCTTGGAACTCAGCTAATTGTGAGTGTAGATGTAGTAAAGTTACTAAGTGGTAAAATTGATTTTAATTTTGAGAATTTTAGGTAATTTGCTGTTCTTATTTATAGGGGTAGATTACACGTTTAGCACTTGTGATATTGCTACGCATTATTGAAACTGTTTGTTTCAAATATAGTAAGTTGGTTTAAAGGTTTTTGATTATGAAAGAAAATCCAGATGTTACTTCAAATAGTAATTCTCCATTTTATTCTAAAATAAATTGGGTGGGAATGAGTTCTGTGCAAAGTCAGGTAAATTTTGAAGGTAAATTACTTCCTGCTTTAAGCGATATATTTGTTAGTTTAGATAAGCCTGAGGCTAAAGGAATTCATATGTCTAGGCTATATAAAATTTTTATTGATAAATTCGAAGCAAATAAATTATCCTATAAGTTGTTTGATGCAACCTCTAAAGAGTTAATTGAGTCTCAATTAGGATTGTCCAATTCTTCTAAAGTAGAGGTGTCTTACCAGATTCCTGTAAAGCGAAAAGCATTATTGTCTGATAATTATGGAACTAGGCTTTATAAGGTAAAAAATATTTTTGAAAATCAATCAGGAGCAACAGAATTAAAAACAGAACTTGTAATAACTTATTCCAGTACTTGCCCATGTTCGGCTGCTCTTGCTCAAAAATTAATTTATGATCACTTTCAGAAATATGTTCATTTAAGTAAAGAGCAATTATTAGAAAAACTGATAGATAAAAAAGACGGTTTGATTGCTACACCTCATAGCCAAAGATCAGAGGCTAAAGTTACATTGGTTCTTAAAAATGATTTTGAATTTGTAAATATTCAAAGTTTTATTGATGGACTAGAGGGCTGTTTAAAGACTCCGGTGCAAACTTCTGTTAAAAGAGAAGATGAACAAGAGTTTGCTAAATTAAATGGAACTAACACAATGTTTTGTGAAGACGCTTCAAGAATTTTGAAAGAATTTCTTGAAAAAGATAAAGCCATTAAAGGCTACAGTATTAGAGTTGATCATTTTGAAAGTCTACATGCACATAATGCTACCGCAATTATATCTGGAGGATCCTTAAGTTAATTTTTTATCTAGGGTTTTTTAAATTTGATAAAATTAATTAAAGACAAAAAGATTTTTTCTTGGGCTTTGTACGATTGGGCTAATTCAACATTTGCTACAACAGTTATGGTGGCTTTTTTTCCAATCTTTTTTAAGAAATATTGGGCCTCTAATCTAAGTGCAGTAGATAGTACCTTTTATCTCGGGTCGATAAATTCTTTTTCAAGTTTGATCTTAGTCATTTTTGCACCTTTGCTTGGCAGTTTTGCAGACCTTAAGACTAAAAGAAAAGTTTTATTGTTTAGTTTTTGCATGCTTGGTTGTCTTTCTACTGTTGCACTATTTTTTGTTCAAGAAAACCAATGGCAAATTGCTCTTTTGTTTTTTTTTCTAGCAAACTTTGGTTTTGCTGGAGGTAATATATTCTATGATTCACTAATAACTTTTGTTTCAACAAAAAAATTAATGGATAAAGTATCTGCATTTGGTTTTGCTTTAGGTTATCTTGGTGGTGGAGTTTTACTAGTAGTAAATGTATTAATGATAACCTTTCCAAGTAGTTTTGGTTTAGCTGATAAGGTTATGGCCACAAAATATAGTTTCTTAACAGTAGGCGTATGGTGGGCCGTTTTTTCTATACCAGTATTTTTATATGTTAAAGAATATTCTTTGCCAATTTCTAATAATGCTTCTAAACCAATTTCTGTATTTGCCAATTTAAAATCAACTTTTTTAGATATAAAAAAAAGTAAGTATATATTAACTTTCTTACTTGCCTACTGGTTATATATTGATGCAGTTGACACTATTATTAAAATGTCTGTTGATTATGGCATGGCTCTTGGTATTGATAGTAATGGTATTATTAAAGCACTGTTGTTGGTTCAGTTCATTGGTTTTCCTGCAGCTATTTTCTTTGGTTGGTTAGGCTCAAAAATTGGAGCAAAAAAAGGAATAAACATTACTTTAATTGTGTATTTATTTGCAACTATTGGAGCAATGTTTATGAGCTCTATTACACATTTTTTTATGTTGGCTGCGGCTATAGGGTTGGTTCAAGGGGGTGTTCAATCTCTTTCTAGATCATTGTTTGCCAAAATCATTCCATACGGAAAAAGTGCCGAATATTTTTCTTTTTATAATATGATGGGTAAGTCAGCAGCTATTATAGGCCCTCTCTTAGTAGGTCTCTCAGTTAAATTAACTAACAGTTCAAGAGTAGGTATGGTGCCAATATTACTTATGTTAATAGTCGGATTTATTTTACTTCAGAAAGTGAAATTTGAAGCTAGCATTAATAAAACTTAAAACTGTCAGATTATTTATAATATTTATTACTTAAAGAGCTGATTTTTTTAAGATTTTTTTTTCGTCAATTTCTATATATACATTATTTGAATTTATTTAAATTTATCTGTTGAATTTAGTGGGATAATTATTTTATGCATAAGTTTTTAAAAATAATATTACTTTCAGTTTTTTTCGTTAATTTTTTTATTATATCTAACCCGTTAATTAGAAATATTGTATCTTCTAAAATTACCTCTATACATAAAGGGACAAAAGTTGATGACATTAATGACTACCCATTTGTAGTGAGTGTCTTAGACTCAAGTGAAAAAATACCTTATATAGCAAGTTTTTGTGGTGGTTCTATAATTGGAACAAAGTATGTTATGACTGCTGCTCATTGTGTTACCGATTTGAAGATATATGAATTTTTTGCTGGTTTACCTTTTGTTGTTGAAGTAACAAAAAATCCATCAGAGCTTGAAATAGGTTTTGGTTCTAGTGATTTATTATCTTCAAATACTAAAAGATTAAAAGTATCTAAGGTTTTTGTTCATCCAAAGTATAATTCAAAAGCAAGTAGCTATGACTATGCAATTTTAGAACTTGTTAATCCAGTTGCAGAAGAAAATGTATTACCAATCTTAGATGATCCTAAATTACTTTTAGCAGGTGATGATCTTTCAGTAATAGGTTGGGGAAGAGTTAATGATAATCAATTAAATGAAAAAAGTACAGTTGTCGATCTTTTAGCAATTCATCCAAGGCACTTACAAGAGGCAGACATTACATTATTTTCTAACAAAGAATGTAGAAAGGTTTATGGTAGTTCCTTTAATACTAAGACAATGATGTGTGCTGCTGATTTAGTTGAAAAAGACAACGCTTGCAAAGGTGATAGTGGTGGTCCACTTTTAATGGAAGATAGCAATGGAGATTTACTTTTAGTTGGGTTAGTTAGCTTCGCAAAAGGTGGGCTTTGCTCAGATGATGCACCACCGGTTGTTTATGCAAGAGTCTCATCTGTAGTAAATTGGATAGACGGAATTATTTCCTCTCAATAATGGCTAAAGTCATTCTGCACACACAGCTTATTTGTTGATTAAATAAAATATTAGTTTCCCAAACTTGAGTTCTTCTTCCAATATGAATTGGTTTTGATATTGCTTCAACAGTGCTGTTGATAGGTACTGATTTTAAATGGTTGGCATTTATCTCGAGGCCAACAGCAAAATGTGTTTGGTAATTGATGGTTAAATTTGCTGCTGTACTAGCTACGCTTTCACAAAGTGCCACAGAGGCACCACCATGTAAAACTTTAAGTGGGGTAACATGTTTAGGTTGCACAGGCATGGTAGCTCTAAGGAAATTATCACCTATTTCAATAAAGTCTATTTCATAGTTCTCCATAAGAGTGCCATCAGATTTTTTATTTGCATCTTCTGCTGTATAATTTTTAAACCAAATACTCATTTTCAAATACTATAACATTATAAAGGTTACTCAGAAAACACTTGCAGATTTATTTCATCTTGAAAAGTTTCTCTTTTGCGGATTATATTTGCGCTTTTTCCATCTACTAATACCTCAGCAGGCCTTAACCTTCCATTAAAGTGTGAGCTCATGGCAAAGCAATAGGCTCCAGCATCATGGAAAATAACGACGTCGCCAATGTTTAAATCTCCAATTTTTCTATCTTTAGCAAAGCAATCAGTTGTCTCACATATCGGTCCGACAACATCCCACTTTTTTGTGCCTTTTTTTGAAAGGTCAATCGGCTCAATTTCGTGATAAGCTCCATAAAGTGCTGGTCTTAATAAAGTAGTCATTCCAGCGTCTAGACCTAAAAAGTTTTTTTGCTTTTCTACTTTAATTTGTGAAACAGTTGAAGCTAATATCCCACCATCTCCAACAAGGTATCTTCCTGGTTCCATAAATAATTTTGGTAATTTTAAATTATTAGTTTTACATTCATTTATATAATGTTCTGAAAGATTTTTTGCTAAACTCTCAATGTCTAGAATATGTTCTTCTTTTTCATATGGAATTCCAAGGCCACCGCCAATATCGATAAACTCAAAATCAATATTTAATTCTGCGGAAATATGAGAGCATATTTGGATTATTTTTGAAGTTATTTTTAAAAAGTAATCACTGTCTAAAATACAAGATCCGGTCATCATGTGTAAGCCGAATTTCTTAACACCATCATCTTTTGCTTGTTTGTATGCCAGTAGAGCTTTTTCAGAATTCATGCCAAATTTTGTTCCTTCGCCACCAACAACAATTTGAGCAAATTTTCCGGCTCCCAATCCGGGATTAACTCTAAAGGAAATAGTTTCTGGAATACCAAGTTTTTTAACCTGTGGCCATATGCTAATATCATCTAGGTTCATTATTAGATTATTATCAAATGCTTCTTGTAAATCTTCTTTAGTGGGGTTTACGGCTGTAAATAAGCATTTTTTGGGGTTAAACCCTGCTAATAGTGCGCTTTTTATTTCCATAGCAGATGCACAATCTGCACCAATTCCCATTTCTTTGATTATTTTTAATATACTAATATTTGAATTTGCTTTTACGGCATAGCACAGTTGAAAATGGTTGCTCATTTTATTATTAAAGTTGTTTAATAATAAAGTACATTTTTTTTCAATTTTTTCTTTGGAATAAATATACAGTGGTGAGCCATATTTCTTAGTTAGATCTTTGATACTATATTCTTCAACAAAGTATTCATTGTTTTTAATATTTAAACAATTATTAATAACTGACATGTGTAATTCTTACTTGTATTTTACCTTTTTTACAAGAGAAGTCTGATGGTAGGGGTGTTTTACAGAAAGAAGTGCTTATATGTTTCTTTGGCAGCTTGGGTTATGTATTTATTATCAATAGATACCCAGTAGCTACATGATAAAGCTTGGGTTTGTCTTAATATTTTTAATTCACTTGAAGATTTTGCCAGTGCTGTAAGAAAATCAATGGCAATTTTTGGGTTTCCTTGGTATCCATCGCCAACAATGGAGATCATCGAAGTGCCTTTGCCTAGATATACTTTTCCATATTCACTTAAAGATTTTTCAATTGTATACAGATTTTCTACATCCTTAGAGTTTGCCACAATGGTTGTTGGAGATGTGTAGATCATTTCTATGTCTATATTTTTTTCCACAAAAGCATCAGAGAATTTTTGAGCATATCCAGGCTTACCAAGCATATCTGGAGAGTGAAGAATGACATAACCAAGGTTTTTTAAAAACGCTATTCCCTTTATCTTATTATTTGAAATACACCGTTCACTTGAAATTGTTGTAAATTTAGAATTCAGATCAAAAGTGTTACAAACTATCATTTTTATATTTGCTCTTCTTAAAGGGGTGATTGCCAATGGGTGAATGACTGAGGCTCCAGTAATTGCTAATTCTTCAAGCTCATTGAAGCTTAAATTTGGAATAGTTTTAATTTTATTTTGAATTTTTGGCTCATCTTCAAAAAGTCTAGGGTCTACTTCCATAACTCCATTTACATCGCTACAGTTGAAGTAGTAATCAGCATTCAGAGCTTCTGCATCAATTGCGCCAGAAATATCTGATCCCCCCCTGGGGAAAATAGAAATATCTCCATCATTAGTAGTTCCTTGAAAGCCTGGCCTTACTCCAATCGAATTTGGATCTTGGTTTACTTGGGTTTTGATAAATTCTATCGATTTTGAAAAATTATAAAATCCACAATCAGGGCTTCCATCACAAAAAAAATTATTTAAAGGATCTAGGTAGTGTGCAGGGATATTTAATAATTTATAGGTTTGAATTTTGAGTTTTGCTTGGATTTCTTCTGGGGCACTTACTATTGCAGCTTTTATAAGCTTTTCTAAATCTCTACTTGATAAAGTGTTTTTTTTAGAGATTACATTTTCTAGTCGTGAGGTTAGTGTATTAAGAATTAGTTTTTTTATCTCTTGAGGTTTTATGCCAAAATCACAAAAAATACTACAAAACCTTGAGTTAGTTTGCTCAAGAAACACTTCAGATAATTTAAATGTTGACGTGTATTTTTTGAATTCAGCAATTGCTAAATTTGTAAGTTTTTCAGGGTATTCTTTTGATTTTCCAGGAGCAGATACTACTTCAATAATATGGTTTTCTTTTAAAAGCAGTTTTGAATTAATATCTATAGTTTTTGCCACAATATCATGAGTGCTTTGAGAGCTTCCTCCATACTTAATGACAATTTTTTGATTATTAATTCCTAATAACATATGAAATCTAACTTAATCTATATAGTTCCAGATGCCAAACCTAAACATTTATCGATAGCTTCATTTTGGCTCATTAGTTTTTTTGCTTAGCTCTTTTATTGTCTAGTTAATATGATTATTATGTAGGTGGATGAAAAATATTTCTTTAGTGCTTTTTTTTATATCAAATTTAGTGTTTTCAGTGCCGCTTCCAGAAAGTGCAAAAATTGCCCTTAACTCTCTTCCAGCCCAATCTTTAACCTTAGACTTGATTTTGGGAAGAGCTTTACTAAAGGCTAATATGTTTCAAAGGTCATATGTTAAGGCTACTGCTTCTGAGATCTCTTCAATTAGAACAAGAGCTATGTTTGCCACTAATGTTTTTGCCGAAACAAACATAACTAAAAATAAAAATTTAAATGCGGTGGCAGTTATCCCTAATATTGATATGGTTTATGGAGCAAAAGTTGGGGTTAGAAAAAACTTCCTTACAGGAACAAGTTTAACTGCTCAATTACAACATCAAGATCTTCAGTATTCAACTGGGATCGCTGACTATCAAGAGTCAACAATTTCAATTTCTGTTGAACAAGACTTGTTGAAAAATCGCTTTGGCCATAATTCAAAAAGGTTATTGGCTGCTGCTGAAAATGATAGTAATTCAATACAGGCTTCCAGTGCATCTGAGACGGAGCAATTATCACTGCAATTAATTAAAATATATTATAATGCTTGGATTTCTAAACAGGAAGTTGAATTTGCTCAAAGTAGCTTACAAAATCAACAGAAATTATTTAAAATTACAAGATTAAAATATTCTAGAGGAACTGCCGAGAAGAATGATTTAATCCAGGTTAAATCAGCGAAGGTAAATGCTGAAAATAATTTATTAACTGCTCAGCAAAATTTTCAAAAATTATGGAGCCAATTGGTGATAATGCTTAAATTGCCTATGGACTGGCTTGGTATTGATTCATTTTCTATTCCGGTATCAGTTGATGATCCTGTCAAAACAGCTCTTCTAACATGTGAAAAAGATATTGACCTAAAAAATAATCCAATAGCAAAAAGTCAAGAGCTAAAATTTAAGTCTGCCAAACTTAGAAAAGAATCATTAAAAACAATCCATTTACCAGAGCTTAAAGCATATTTAGCAATTAATTCAAATGGTATAGACAATAGTAGGATTTCTGAAACTTTTGCACAAGCCATTACTATTGAAAACCCAAGTTACACTGTAGGCTTAAAGCTAAATTGGGATACTTCAGGTTTATTGTCTTTAGCAGAAAAAAAAGAAAAAATGATTCAAGCTTCAATAGATGAATCTTTAGCTGAAGATGCTTTACTTGATTTAAAGTATAAGCAATTCAACAGTTGTCAAGAATTACAACAGTCAGTAAAGTTTTACTCTAGTTTACAAAATAATTTATCAGATCAGAAAAAAAGACAATCTCAAGAATTTAGAAGATTTAATATGGGGTTGAGCACGGCGTTTAGTGTGCTTCAGGCTCAAACTGATTATATTCAAAGTCAGCGGGTATTGGCTTCTCAGCAAGTAAAGAATAATGTCCTATCTTGGGAGGTCCATCAACTTTCTGGGGAGCTAAGCAATTATATAAAAAAAGTAAAAACTAAATTTAAGGATCTTAAGCTTAATTTTTAGGTAAGGAAAATTATGTCATGAAAAAAGTAATTGAATTTTTTATAAAAAATGGTCTTTTTGTTAATATCCTTACCTTGGTAATAATTTTTCTTGGAGTTGTTTCTATTGTCGGTCTTAAAGTTGGCCCAATATCTATTCCGGCAATTAAAAGAGAAGCTTTTCCAAATATTAATTTTGATATTGTTTCTGTTACAACAATATATCCAGGAGCTTCTGCAAAAGAAGTAGAAAAATTAGTCACCAATTCCATTGAACAAAAGTTAAAAGAGCTAGATGGAGTTAAAAAGATCCAATCGGTTTCTACCGAAAGCAGAAGTTTTATCAGTGTGTTTTTTGATGTTGATCAAAAAACTGGTAAAGAGGGAAAAGAAGATATAAAAAATATTGTAGATGGCATTAGAGATTTGCCTTTAGATTCTGAAGATCCAATAGTTGCAGAGCTTGAAACAAAAAAAACTCCCATTATAGAGATTTCTGTTTTCGGAACTACTGATGAGATTAAGCTAAGAGAAGCTGGTAAATATATTGAAGAACAATTAGAAGAAATTTCTGAAGTTGCAAATGTTGTTCCCACATCAGATCGCAAACTTGAAATTAAAATTCAAGCTTTGCCTAGAAAGCTTAAAAAGTTTTCTATTTCTCTAGAAGATTTAATTAGAGCAGTTAAAAACCAAAACTTAAGTATTCCTGGAGGTGCTCTTGAGGTTAGCTCATCCAATAAAAATGAAAAAATAATTAGAACAAGTGGTGATTTTTCAGATGCTGAAGATGTAAAAAATACCGTAATTCGTGCAAGTGATTTAGGGTATGCAATTAAAGTAAAAGATGTTGCAAATGTGAAATTATCCCTTACTAAATCTTCCGTCATTAATCATTCAAGAGGAAAGCTTGCTTATGGGCTAACAGTTTTAAAGAAGCAGAGTGCAGATACTATTACTTTAGTTGATAAAGTTAAATTAAAATTAGAAGAAATAAAGCCCAGTTTTTCCGACGGAATAAGTATAGATTTATCTAACGATTCTTCTTACTATATTAGAAGAAGGCTTAAAGTTTTGTCCAACAATATGTTTGTAGGCTTATTTTTAGTACTAATTATATTGGCTTTAGTTATGAAACCAAGAATTTCTTTAGTTGTTGCTGTTGGAATTCCTTTATCATTTTTAGGCTGCATTTACGTTCTACAATTATTAGGAGTTAGTTTAAATCTGTTAACTTTAATTGGATTAATTATTGTGGTTGGAATGCTCGTTGATGATGCAATTGTTGTAAGTGACAATATTGTTCGACATATGGAAGAAGGAAAAGAGTTTGAACAGGCTGCAATAGATGGAACTTATGAAGTTTGGTGGCCAATAATGGCATCTGTTTTTACTACTATTTTTGCTTTTGGTTCTTTTTTATTTATGACTGGAATATTTGGCAAATTTGCTAGGTTTATTCCAATGGGTGTTATAATCGCTCTGCTATTAAGCCTTGTTGAGTGTTATTTTATTCTTCCTCATCATATGGCTCATTGGCTGACTAAAAATACCTTGTTTGTAAAAGACGGAAAATTAAAACAAAATTTCTGGGATAAATATATTTCTCCTCTTTATCTACCGGTTTTACATGTGACAATAAAATTCAGATATCTTGTTGCTCTTGTTGCTATTATATTATTTGTAGTTACGGTAGGACAATTTAAAAAAATGCCAAAAATTCTTTTTCCTCCAGAAGGTATTGAGCAATTTATTGTCAAAATTGAAGGAAGAGAAGGAGCTTCATTGCTTGAAACTGAAAAAGCTATTGCTTCTTTGGAATCCTTACTTGGTGAGCTTCCAGAGGCTGAGCTTGAGTCATTTACTTCAACAATAGGTATCCAAAGACAAGAACCAAATGATCCTAATACTAGGCGTGGAAATCAATATGCCATGATAAAGGTATTTTTAACTCCAGAGCAAAAAAGAAACAGGAAAGCAATTGAAATAATTGATGACATAAAAGAAAAGTATCAACAACCTGATAATTTAAAAAAAGTAATTTTTTCCAGGATAAATCCTGGTCCCCCTGTTGGTAAAGCAATAAGTGTAGGAGTTCGAGCTAAAACATTTGAAGAAATCTTAGACGCCACTAAAAAACTTAAACTTTTTATTTCTGAAATGGAAGGAATTACAGATATCCAAGATAGTTTTGAAAATGGCAAGCAAGAATTAATTGTAAAAGTTAAAAACACTGAAGCAGCAGCAGCAGGACTGTCGGTTGCTCAAATCGGTCAAAGCGTAAGAGCTGCTTTTGAGGGAATTGTTGCTACTACAATTAAAAAATTAGACGAAGAAATAGATGTAAGAGTTATGCTGCCAGAAAATGATAGAGGAAATAAAGATCGATTATTAAATTTACAAATTCCTAATAACAGAGGATTTCTAATTTCACTAAGAAGAGTAGCCACAATTGAGTCTGGTTCAAGTATCGCAACTGTTTTGCATGAAGCCGGAAAAAGACAAGTAAATGTGTCTGCTGAAGTTAATGAAAAAATTACTACTTCAATTGAAGCAAATAAAAAAATTTCTGCTGAAGTAAGCAAATGGAAAAATGAATTTCCTGGTGTGTCTTTTAAATTTGGTGGTGAAAATGAAGATACAATTGAAAGTTTTCAATCACTCTTAAGGGCAGCAATTGTATCTGGATTATTAGTTTTTTTAATGCTGATATTATTATTTAAAAATTTATCTCAAACTTTTTTGGTCTTAATTACTTTGCCACTAGGCTTTATTGCAGTTATCTGGGCTTTTATTAGTCACTCCTATCCCTTTACTTTTATGGGTGGATTAGGGATGGTGGCCCTATTTGGGGTAATAGTAAATAATGCGATTGTATTTATTGATTTTGTTAATACTAGAAGAGCCTCTGGTCTTAGCCCGCGTGAAAGTATAATTGATACTGGAATGGTAAGGATTAGGCCAATTTTCTTAACTACTATTACTTCTGTTTTTGGGATATTGCCTACTGCATATGGGATAGGCGGGTTAGATGAATTTGTTGTTCCAATTGCATTAGCGCTGGGATGGGGATTATTTTTAGGTTCAATATTAACTTCTGTTGTGCTTCCAGCTGCTATAGCAATTAATGATGATTTACGAAATATGTTTTTGAAGGTGAAGAAAGGTTTTAGTTAGTTTGAGGTCTCGGGGAAGATGGTGCCACGGACCCTCAAGCGTACACGTTAATGTTGGAGTATTGCGGTATGAAAGCAATTGACTATTACCAATTATAGTTGGTGTAATGGAATTATGCTTTTAAGCGGTAAAGAACTGTTAAAATTGTAAGTTAGCCAGGATTTCTTTACATGGAATTAACATAATCTTAACAATTTCTTAATAAAATTTATGTAATAATATTAATAAGAGAAAAATTATGAACTATTGTTGTAAATTGTTATATGTATGTTTGATCACAGGATTTCTTTCTGTGAATTCATACGCTAAAGATTCATTTTTAACCTCAATGTATAAAAGAATAGTGAGCAAAAGAATAACTAAGTCTGCTCAGCTTGATAGTGCGTGGGAACTGTCCTATTTGTTTTCAAATTCAAATATACATTTTGATCCTTTTAATGAATTACGAGACGACACAGTAATTGGCAACATTTCATCTAGAGAAACTATTGCAAAAAAATATGCTAAGTATATTTTAAAAAAAGGTATCTTAGGCCATATAAAGGATTATTATAAAGACTCCAAAGTTGTAAAAGCAGTTAAGAAAATTGATAAGTATTCAAAAGTTGATGTTGCAATAAAAAATAAATATCGGGTTTCTACAGGGTTTAGTTTAAGTAAAACTTCGATTTGGGCAAAACTTGCAGTACACGACTTTGTATTTTGGACTGATTATAAAATATCCAAACAAAACACAGTATTCGGAGTAAATTTTAATATAAATAATCATTACCTTACAACTTCAATAGAAGTAGGCAATGAAACCAATTCTTTATTTATGTATTCTTATAATTGGTAATTTCAGCTTTAAATTTTTGTAAATCATTTTTAACCATCAATTTTTTAAACTGAATCTTATTCTTGGTAAAACTTTTAAAATAGCTATTAAGTTCATTTTTTGTGTTAATTATTTTTAATTGTTTATTCTGAAGAAAATCATTGGCAATAGACTGGGTGTGAGTTTTTGGTCCACATATTATTGGTAAGTCCCAAAGCGCTGGCTCAATCAGATTGTGTACACCAGTTGTGAATCCTCCCCCAATAAAGGCAACATCAAAGCCTTGGTAGGCTTCTACTAATATTCCTCCTTTTGCTATTAAATTTGCATTAGGAGCTAATTGCTTAATCTCATCAAGAGTTTTTAGGTCTTTGTACTCATGAGGGATTATTGTTAAATTAATATTTTTAAGTTTGCATATTAACTCTACATCCTTTACGTGTGCAGAGCCAATTATTACATTGATTTTTTGCTGGCAAAATATTTTTTCATGATTGTTTAAAACATGAGGTTTAGTTTTTTGGTGATTGACTCTTTCAATTGTTGAGTAAAATCTTGGATTAGTAACTTTAACTATTTTAGATTCTGGTAAATTGATATTAGATTTATCATCAAAGGAGACAAAGCATTTGTGTAACTTGTTACCAATGGTTTGCTTGATAATCAATGGAAGGGGTTTGTTAATTTGTGGAAGCCAATAAAATTCTTTTATATGTTTATTGGCATAATAATAAAGTCCAGGCCAAGAATCTCTTTGTGACAAAATAAATTTACTTGGATTAAATACAGATAAGAAATGCAAAATATCGTTTTTGTTCTCATTAGGAATAATTCCAGAAAATTTAACATGATCAAGTAGAGATAATTTTTTAAGAGTTTTGGTGGCGCTTATTGAGCTAGCGGTGACAATAGTAGGGCTAGAGATTGATTCAATAATTGGAATTAAGTCAATTAATTCTCCTGCAGATGCCCCATGATACCAGATGCAAGTTGCTAATTTCTGAACTTTTTTTATCTCATTGCTGGTTGTTTTTCTGGTCAGAAAGCTTTGGCAAAATTTATTATTAAAATTACAAAGCTTAAGCAGCGACAACAAAAATTTATTTGCTAAAAAATAAATAAACAAAAAGCACTTAATTAACATGTTAATGTTGTTCTTTTTCTTTTAGACATTTCACTACATGATTAAATAAAATTTCTGGAGTAACTTTTTTCATACAGGCATGATGGTTTTTTTTACTTCGATAACAGATCCCTTTTCCATGCCTGGAGCAGGGATGGCACCATATATTGGGGGATAACTCAATAGAATCAGTATTCCATGGCGAAAAACCAAAAGATTTATCTATAGGTCCAGCAAGGCTTATAACTTGAACTCCAACTGCTTCAGAGATATGTTGCCAAGCCGAATTTGAACATAAAGTTAAGTTAGCAGTGGCCGCTACGTCGGGTAATTGGTGAATTTTTAACTTTCCAAGAGTGTTAATTAATCTTTTACCAGCATTTTTGGTCCACTTTTCTATTCTTGCTGCTGGGAATGCATTGTCCATGCCTACTAATAGTATATTATATTCGCTTTGATGAATTATTTTTTCAATTAACTTATACCAATATTCTTGCGGCCAAAATTTTTTCCATAAACTTGCTTGAGGTGCAATTAAAATAGTTTTTACTGCTGAGCTGTTTTCTTTTAAATTGGCTTTAAGTCTTGGGAAGGTTAATCTTGAATCACCTAAGAGTCGTAACTGTTGCTGAAAAATAAATTCAGGATTAGATTTTTTAATTTTTAAAAAAATAGCCTTCCATCTATCTAAGCTCATTTTATTTACTTTTTTTAATTTTATAAATATATTTTTACGATGTTTTAGTGCTTGCCATTTTATTCCAGCAGTAATTAGTTTGCTTTTAAGTACGTTGTGTAAATCATAAATATTAATTTCGTCAATTTCTAAATTTTCAGCTTGAATTTGCTTGAAAATATTCTTCCCTTGGGCAAACCAGTTATAAAGTTTCCAAGGAGTTTTTTTCTTTACCGAAAAAATAGTGATCTCTGGAATAAAACTTTTCTCAATTAAATCAATAAACATATCTTGAGTTATGTAATAAATAGTTCCTGGCTTTTTTTTGGCTAGCTCATTACAAAATGCACTAGTTAAGACAATATCTCCAAGAGCAGAAAGCCTAATGATTATGTTTGCAGAATTTAAATTCATAAAGTTACATTTTAGTTGGGGCTTGAATTCCTAAGCAATTTAATCCATGTTTTATAATAAATTTAGCAATTTTAATGGTGTCTAAATATAAAGCAAGCTTATGGTGTTCATTAATCTGTAAAAATTTAGTTTTGTTATATAAGCTATTACTAGCTTTGCAAATTTTTAATAAGCTTTGAGATACTTGGGAAGGGTCTTTGTCTTCTAAAGCTTTTTCTTGGTATAAATAATATGAGCAGCATTCATTTATCAATCCAGATACTTCCTGCTCATTAGAGTACTCATTTATAAGCTGCAAATCTATTTTAGTTTTCTCTAGCGTTTCTAAATAGGGGATTGTTTTTTCTATTAATGAATCTAATCTAGCATGGGTGTATTGAATAAAGGGGGAGGTGTCCCCTTCAAAGTTAAGTGCTCGGTCCCATTCAAAATTAACATCATGGTTTCTATGTTGAGATAAATCAAAAAATAAAATAGCTCCGTGGCCAATTGTTTTAGCAGCCTCTGCTAGATTCTCTAATTGAGGATTTTTTTGCTTAATTATTTCGGTAGCTTTTTTAACCCCTTGATCTAAAACATCAGCAAGAATTATTGTGTGACCACTTCTAGTCTTCATGGTTTTATTACCAAAGGACAACATCCCAAATGGAATGTGTTCAAGTTTTTGCCAGAACTCTTTATTAGTTTGCTTTAATATGGCAAATAATTGTTTAAAATGTAGGTTTTGTTGAGAGGCAACAACGTACCACATTTTATCAAAGTTAAATCTTTTATATCGATCTTCTGCAGCTGCAATGTCTCTGGTGATATATAAACTTGCACCATCATCTTTTTTTAGTAACACAGGAGTTTTTTGTCCCTCTAGTCTGGTTATTAGAGCGCCCTCATCGATTTCTGTGCCAATCTTATCTTGAATCTCTTTAATTACTTCTTCCATTTTTTGATAGTAAAAACTTTCGCCATCATAATAATCAAATTCTACATTTAATTTTTTATAAATTTCTTTAAACTCCGCAATAGATAGATCACGAATTAGTGCCCAAATATTTGCGTGTGCTTTATTGCCTTGCTCTAATTCTTTGAAGCATTCCCTGGCTTGTTTTGTTAGTTCGGGATTTTCTTTTTCCTGATTGCAAAATTCAATATAGGTTCTCATCATTTCAGCCAGTCCACCTGTTTTTAATTTATCGACTGTAGATAGATTATTATTAATTGCCGCTATGTATTTACCATGGGTTGTTCCCCAGTCCCCAAGGTAATTTATTTTGTGGACATAGTAACCATGAGTTTTGGCAATGTTTGCTAATGCATTTCCTATTGCAGTTGATCTAAGGTGATGAAGCAAAATTTGTTTGGCAATGTTGGGAGAAGAGAACTCAACAATAAGAGTTTTACCTTTGCCAACTTCAGACCCTCCAAATGTAGTTGGGCTGATAGAAATTTGTTCATCAAGATGTTTTAGCATTTCAACAGGTTTTACAAAGAAATTTAAATAAGGGCCTTGGTTAACTACCTTAGTGAATAAAGTTATTTTTTTTGCTTCAATATGTTGAGAAATTTTTTGGGCAAGTTGTGCAGGATTTTCTTTTAGAGTCTTGGCCAGCTTAAAACAAGGAATTGAAAAAGAACCAAGGGTATAGTTAGGGGTGTTACTCCAGTCCTTAGGCTCTAGTTTTATTTGCTGATCATAAGAGCTTATTAGCTCATGGGCTTGGTTAATAAAAAATCTCATTTTTGCTTAATATAAAGCTTTAATTCTAATTAATCCATAATTTATCTTACAGTTGTCAGTTAAACGGCTGGGAAGTCAAATTTTTAGCGCACATTTTATATACAATACTAGCGATAATAATACTTACGAATAAAGCAAAAGGAGATCTTATCGTGCCACTAAGTAAAAAAAAACTACAGTTCTTTAAAGATTTACTTCTTGAGAGAAGAGAACAGGTTCTTAACAGATTACAGTCTGCGGTTTCTCAAAAAGATACTTTATCATTGGCAACTGAGGAGCTTTCAGATGAATCAGACCATGCCAGTGCAATGATGCAACAAAGTATAAACGTTGAGCAGCAGGTTAGAAATCAATTGATTTTAAAAGAAATAGAACATGCTTTAGCTAAGTTTGAATCTGGTACATTTGGATACTGTGAAGACACCGAAGAAGAGATTGAGATTGCTAGGCTAGAAGCTCAGCCACATACAAGATATTGCGTAGAAGCCGCTGAAATGCGTGAAGTAAACGCTAAGAGATATTCAAAGTCTGGATAAAGGTAGAGATACTTTTAATTCGTAGGTTTGACAGAAAAAATAAACCTTGAGAGCATAAAGCTAAGTTTTATTATAGCTGGAGGTTTATATGTTGTTAAATAGGTTTTTTATTTTATTGAGTTTTATAGGGTTTTTTTCTTTTGCAAACGTGCCTCCAGTAGCTGTAGACCCAGCAGAGCAAGCAATAAAAGTTGAGTTACTTGCAGATCCAGTTTTCATTGATCAAGTAGATATAATTGAAAAAGAAGGTTATGAAATTTCCACAAACGACATTAAGTTTACTTTACTGGGATATGCCTCTGGGTTTGCAGGTGTTAGCGCTAATTATCTGGTTATTGTAAGTTATTCAACAGTAAAAGGGATGGTTAATCCTCATGGTTCTTCTTTAAAAATGTTAGCTTCCACGCTTGCAAATAATGTTACTAGTGTTACTTATTTAGATGACAATTTTACTAATAAATTTGAAGTAGGAACTAAGATTACAGTTCATGATAAAAATACCTTGCCTGTGCTCCCTGAAGGTTTAAAATGGAGACTAATTGCTTCGGCCACATCTAATCCCAAGCCGGGAAAGGTTGCTGTCCAGGTTCAGGATTATACATATAAAATTGTGAAAGCTAGATTCGTAAGATTAATTTCATAGTTTTTTTCAATGTTTATTTTAAATAGGTTTATTTATTTTTTAGGTTTTTTAGTTTTGCGGATCTATATGATTTTGAAGATCTGGCCCCAGAAGTACTAGATCTTAAAGTAATAATTAAGTATCCAGTGTTTATTGATCAAGTAGATCGATTAAAGAAAGCTGGATATGATATAAATCCAGAAAAGATTCAATTTGGATTGTTACAAACTGTATCGGGAGTTGCGGGCAAAACTTCTAAATATTTAGCCAAGTTAGAATATTCCCCCAAAAAAAAATCAAATAAGTTAAATGATTCTTATTTGAAAATGTGGGTTTTTACACGCGCAGGTAAAGTTACAAGTATTACATATTTAGACGATAATGATACTGATAGATTTAAAGTGGGTACTAAAAAGAAAGTTTACTCCAAAAATACTCTGCCCGTCCTGCCAAAGGGACTAGTGTGGAGACTTCATAGAACTGTAGTTGGAATAATAGGGGCTAAACCAATTCCTGGGGGTATGGTTGCCCAAGTCATGAATTACACCTTTAAAATTGTAATAGATATTTCAATAAAATAAACACGACAGTTTTTCATATGAGTAATAAAAGTTAGTGGCAAAAAAATAGCTTAGCTAAAATTTAGTTATTAATTTTCACCAGGTATGTTTTTGCTTAAACTTTAGTTTTTAATATGATCTTTTACAGCGCAGCTAGTCATGTGGTGTTTCAGTTTTTTGTGTCTGCGAACTTGATTGTGGATAACTGCCCAATCATTAACCACTGTTTTTACTTTATTTTTTTTTGTTCTTGTAAAGAATATTTTATTTTTATAAGTTTCTAAAGTTTAATTTTTTACCTTTTAAATCCTTAAAAGTCAAAAAAGATGTATGTAGATTCATTGACCCTTTGTCAGGATTCAATGTTTAATAGAGTTATAGATAGATATTTATAAACAAATTAAATAGTAAATAGTTTTTTTAAGAATACCAGGGGGAGGGTTTCTTTAGATGCCAAAAAAAATAGGCGTGGTTCTTGGAACCCAGACAAGCTTGGGTAGCATAATTAAATATGCAGAGGACCAACGAAAAGGTAGGCATCAAAAACTTCCCAGTTCTTTTACTAGTCAATATCATAGTAAGCACATTCAAATAAACAATAATATTAAACTGTTAAGCGATTTTTGTACTAGCTTGATTTTTAATGGAGCAGAAATACATTGGACTGGATTTACAATAAATTGTGGTTTCGAGATACCATTGTTGATGCAAAATTTTTTCAAAGATAATTTTAATAAAAAATCAGTATGTAGTTTAAATGAATTTGGAACCAAAAATTTTGATTTTATTATTTACCTACCACTAGATGTTGTTCAAAGTAAAAAAATTGAACACTTAGCTAGGTTATCGATGTTCGCAAAAAAAGGTGGTGCGGCTGTTCTTTCTTCCGGAACTCGAAATGGCTGGAGTCAAATGATTTCATTGCAAGATAAATGGAGCTGGATTGATATCAATTCTGGTAAAGCGTTAAATAATTTGGCAGGTGATATTTTATTTGGTGAAGGCAATACCCCAGAAGATTTCCAGCTGGATACAAACAGCAATAAGGACACAAGATCTAAGAACATAACTAAAATTATTACTAGAAGTCCATTAATGAAAGATATTTTGGCTTTAGTAGATAGTGTTGCCGATACTGATAGTACAATTTTAATAACTGGAGATTCTGGAACCGGAAAAGAATTAATTTCAAAAAGACTTCACACCAGAAGCCAAAGAGCGAATAATAAATTTGTAGCTATTAATTGTGCTGCAATTCCTAATGATCTAATTGAAAGTGAATTATTTGGTCATGTAAAAGGTTCGTTTACTGGAGCAGTTAACGATAGAGTGGGTTGCTTTAAAGATGCAGTCAATGGAACTTTATTTTTAGATGAAGTCGCAGACCTGTCTAAAAACATGCAAGTAAAACTTCTTAGAGTGTTGCAAGAAAAAGTAGTTAAGCCAGTTGGTGGTTCTGAAGAAATAGAAGTTAACTGCCGGATTGTGGCAGCGACTAATAAAAATCTTGAAGAAGAGGTTGCTAGCGGCAACTTTAGAGAAGACCTTTTCTATAGATTAAATGTTATTCCAGTATTTATCCCTAGTCTTAGAGATAGAGTGGAAGACATAGAATTGCTTGTGGAGCACTTTATTAGGAAGACTAATATAAAATCTTCAAGATCTGTTACTGGAATTTCCTCCTCTGGAATTAGAGGGTTAGCTGCATACAAATGGCCAGGTAACATTCGTGAGTTAGAAAATTTGGTGGAAAGACTAGTCGTCTTAAAAAGTTCGGGAATGATAGATTTGCTAGATTTTCCAGAAAAGTACAGAAGAGAAAGTTTATCAGAAATAGAATATTTAGATATTTTGCGTGCATCTAGTCCAGGCCATAGACAACAAAGTCTTTGGGTGGAAAAAGGCACTTTTAAAATCGAAGGGGGAAACATAATGGAAGAGAATAATGTATTTGGAAGAGGTGTTGTTAATCAAACTGCTGGCGTTAGTCAAGCTAATGAACCAACTCCGAATCCACAAAGAGTAGAAGCTAATGGATATGGAAATAAAGTAGATAGTCTTACTGTAGACGATATTTTGAGATTTATTGATCAAAGATTTGCTTTTCCAGATGGTGGGTTAGATTTTAATTTAGTAATTGATATATTTGAAAATATTTTAATTATGAAAGCATTAAATAGAACTGGCTGGAATAGAAATAGAGCAGCTGGATTATTAAAGCTTAATAGAACTACGCTAGTTGAGAAATTAAAGAAGAAGCAATTGATGCCTCCTCCTGAGTTTTCTCATAAAGCGCCAAGAACAAAAGATAGAAATATTTAATTTTATTTAATAAGTAAGTGTTTTTTTCCTGAATAATTGTTGGATTGGTGAAATCTAACAATTATCAAATTATGATTTTCCTGGTCCCTGTGCTAATAACTATGTATGGGGACGTTAAATTTCACCAAAAAATCAATTTCAACTAAAGCATATTCCTTTGATGATGTACTTTTAAAGCCAGCTCACTCTTGTGTGCTTCCTAAAGAGGCTTTAATTTCAACTTCAATTGGCCAATATAGTTTTGCAATTCCTGTTATTTCAGCAGCTATGGACACAGTAACAGATTCTAGAATGGCAATTGCCATGGCCCTAAATGGAGGCCTTGGTGTGGTTCACAAGAATTTTTCAATTACTGATCAAGTTTATCATGTTAAAAAAGTTAAAAGCCATCAATATGCAAAAATACCTGATCCAGAAACTGTAAGCCCTGATTTATCTGTTAAACAATTAAAGCAAAAAATTATTAGTACAAGCATAACTGGATTTCCAGTAATCAATGCTCAAGGCGTTTTAGTTGGAATGTGTACTCAAAGAGATATTAGATTTTGTAATGATGATATCAAGTTGGTTAAAGACATTATGTCTAAATCAGTTGTAAGTTTAAAAAATGAAATTTCCATGGAGCAAGCCAGAGATTTCTTTTCAAATTATAAATTCGAGAAACTACCCTTAGTTGATGAAAAAAATAAGTTGGTTGCATTGATTACTAGTAAAGATTTACTAAACAGTACAAACTACCCTCATGCTAGTAAAGATTCCCAGGGAAGGTTACTTTGTGCTGCTGCTGTCGGGGTAGGAGATGTTGACGGCTTCACTCGCGCTGAAGAATTAATTCAAGTAGGTTTAGATATTCTAGTGATTGATAGCGCTCATGGGCATTCTCAACAAGTTTTAGATACGGTTACTAAAGTTAAGAATAAATATCCAGAGATTTTTATAATGGCAGGAAATGTTGCTACTGCAGAAGGTGCAAAAGATTTAGTTGCTGCAGGAGCAAGTGCCATAAAAGTTGGTATCGGTCCTGGTTCAATTTGCACTACAAGAATAGTTACCGGTGTAGGTTGTCCTCAGTTAAGCGCTATCTTAGAAGTATCAAATTGTATTAAAGAAAAATATCCTAATATTGCTTTAATAGCAGATGGCGGAATTAGGTATTCCGGTGACTTGGTAAAAGCAATAGCAGCTGGCGCAGATATGGTTATGTTGGGATCATTACTAGCTGGCACCGAGCAAAGTCCCGGGGATGTGGTTTTACATAATGGAAGATCCTTTAAGTCCTATCGAGGAATGGGTTCTGTGCAAGCAATGAAATCAAGTTTTAACAATAGGTATAACCAAGCAAGCATTGCCAATTCTAAAAAACTAGTACCTGAAGGTGTAGAAGCTAGAGTTCCTTATCGAGGAAAAGTAGAAGATGTAATTTTTCAATTAATAGGTGGTTTAAAATCTGGAATGGGTTACTTAGGTTGTAAAAACCTTAAACAGCTTTATCAAAAATCTGAGTTTGTTGAAATATCACCTGGCGGGCTAAATGAAAGTCATGTTCACGATGTTGTCATCTCATCTCATGCTCCAAATTATTATGGAAAAAAACTATGATTTGTGTTGTTGATTTTGGCTCACAATACACTCAATTAATTGCTAAATCCTTAAGGAAGTCTGGGTTTAATTGTTTAGTTTTCAATCACAATACAAGTTTGAGTGATTTACCTAATGATTGTTCAGGGATAATCCTTTCTGGCTCCCCACTCAGTATCAACAGTGATTTCTCTCCAAGCCGTAGCTTAATTAAATCCAAAAAACCTGTGCTTGGTTTATGTTTTGGTTTTCAATGGTTAGCAATTAACAACAATTGCCAATTAGAAAATCAACAAAAAAGAGAATATGGATTAGCCGAAGTTAAAGTAGATTGTTCAATAAAGTTATTTGCAGGCACTCCTGAATTACAATCAGCATGGATGAGTCATGGAGATTCAATTGTTTTTAACCCATCTTCAAATCTTTTACCAATTGCCTGGTCAACGAATAATGTTTGTGGATTTAAAACCCAAGATAATAAATTTTGGGGTCTGCAATTCCACCCTGAAGTTTTCCATACCCAATTTGGCGATAAAATATTAGCAAATTTTGCTGATGTGATTTGTGATTGTAAAAAAAATTGGTCGATTAAAAGTCAATACAAGATTATTAAAAATAATCTTGCAAACACTTTGTCCCCTAGTGATAAAGTATTATGCGCTGTTAGTGGTGGAGTAGATTCAACAGTTTGCGCGGTATTACTTTCTAAAGTTTGTGAAGTTCATGCTGTTTATATAGATCACGGATTCCAAAGAGAATACGATCTAAGTGATTTAAAAGATGTGTTTAAAAACTACCCAAATATAAAGTTAACTGTTATTAATGCAAGTAAAGTTTTCTGGAGTGAGCTTGAAGGAGTGTCTGATCCAGAAGCAAAACGTAAAATAATAGGCAGATTATTCATTGAAAGTTTTTTAAATAATATTGAGGCAACTGAGTATAAATACTTTGCACAAGGAACAATTTATTCTGATATTATTGAAAGTTCCAAAGGCCAAGGAAAATTATCACAAACCATAAAAAGTCATCATAACGTTGGAGGATTGCCAGATAATTTACCAATAGATCTTCTGGAGCCTATAAAGTCTTTGTTTAAAAATGAAGTTCGAGAACTTGGAGAAGAGTTGCAAATTGAAAAACAATTTCTAAATCGCCATCCTTTTCCAGGTCCAGGTTTATCTATTAGATGTTTAGGTAAATTAGAAAAATCTAAAATAGAAATTATTAAAAGTGCAGATAATATTTTATATCAAGAGTTAGTCTCTAGAGGTTTGTATTATAATACTTGGCAAGCACTTTGTGTTTTACTTGATAGTAAATCTGTAGGAGTCATGGGAGATGGTCGATCCTATCAATATATTTTAGCCATCAGGTGTGTTAATTCAATAGACGCAATGACTGCCACTGCTTCTGAAATTCCCTTTAAAGATTTGCAGGAAATAGGTAGTAAAATAATTAATAAAGTCCCTGGAATAAATAGAGTCTTGTATGATGTAACATCAAAGCCACCATCAACAATTGAATACCAATAAAATGGATGAGGTTTTTAAGCTTCGTTGTTGCTCGTCAGTCATGTGTGGACACACATTCCTTCCTCTCGCCTAGAACCTTATAAAACCTCATCCATTTTATAAAAATATAGGAGTTAGATTTTTTAAGCTTCGTTGTTGCTCGTCAGTCATGTGTGGACACACATTCCTTCCTCTCGCCTAGAACCTTATAAAACCTCATCCATTTTATAAAAAAGTAATATTTTGAAAGTGTTTTTAAGGCTCTAAGTAAAATACCTGTTCTTAGATAGGTAAAAATAGATTGAGTTTTAGAGTAAAATTAACTATGTTTTCTAATTAGGGGGTATGCATCTTTGAAAAACTTACTATTATTAATTTTTTTATCACCATTATTTTTGAACTCACAATTTAATTTGTTTAATTCATCTGAGATTAGCAAAAGAAGGATTTTTAAAAAGCGACTATCAACTAAGAAAGCCCAAGGATTTGTTTCTGGAAAACTTTTTGACGGATGCTGGGATTCATCTTTTAGTTATAATTACATTGATTTAGAAGAAAATTTGTTGGAAAAAACTTTAACAGTAAAAATAACTTCTTCAAGTGAAGACTTTCGTAAGTCAATTCAAGTCGCCTATCCAAATCTTCTGCTGAATAATTTTTTTCCATTAAATTGGAGAAATGCTGAATTAGAATTTACGATTGAACAATCGAATAAGTGTCGAAGAAGTAATACTGGTAGTAATGTTGATCAGAGAATAATCTATTGTAGCTCCATTGGAATTGCTTCTCCACTTAAAAATGGAATAAGTATTCATAGATCTAATTATGGCACCTCTAACGCTCCTTCTGAAAGAATATTGCTTGTTGAAGATAAATCAGTAAATGTCACTCTTTCTATTACTAAGGTGATTTCTGCTCCTATCTTTAATGTTGAGAAAGCCAAGAATATTAATTCTTACTCGGTAAAACTAGATTTAGTTAAGCCAAGTGGTGAAAAATTATACACTTTTGATCTAGACTTTCCTCTGGACGACAAAGGTAATTGCTTAAAATAATAAAATGTAAATTTAGCTAAATTGTAAATTTTTAAAACTAAATATTTACAATGGCCGAGACCTATATATTTTAAACCTTTTTCAGGAGTTATTAAAAATCTATTTTTTATATTTATTTATAGAACTCACTTGAACTTTTTTTTGAGATCGATTTTTTACTAAATATATTTAACAGGTACTTGTAAAATTTTGTCACTAATCATTACTAGTTCATCAGCCTGGTTTATAACAATGCCAAGCTCTAATCCTTGGTGCTCTATAAAGTGAGTCAAAGATTTTAGATCTTTTAGCTTAGAGTCTTGCCTACTTGTCTAGCCCGGGTAAGCAATACAGCGGGGAAAGGTTTAAGTAAGTTGTTGATTTTATTCGCAAGGTTTCTTTTTTTTGCTGCCATTTCCTAAGCTTGTCTTAGAAAATGGCAGTTAAAGTGCAAAATATAGTTTGCTCTATTTTCAGTACATTACAGTGCCTGCATTAATGTGGAATTTAAAACAAAAATATAGACTCAAGTTTGTAGAGTGGTTGGACATTTTATAGGCTTTATTGAAATAATAAATTAAAAAAGCATTTAAGAAATTATCTCGGCTAAATATTTATTTATTTCTTCAATTACTAAATTAGATTTAACAATTTCGCTAAAAAGAATATTAATAAAATCTTCATAAGTAATATTTTCACCATAAGAGCTGTCTCGAATATTTATGATTTCTTGAGGCCTTATGTCATCGTTTTTGGCGGCGACACTAAGTTCTTTTTGAGTTTCTAATAAGACCTTGTGGTGGCTTTTAAAAGACTTCTTTAGCTCAACTACTGTTTCTAATTGCAGATCTTCAATATAATCTTTAATAGCTTCTGTATCTAAAGAATTTTCTAAAAGAAAAGTTGCGTGTTTTTGTTTTTTTCCAGAAGTAATAGACTCATAACTGCTGATGCTTAGTTCAATATTTTCACTAAGGTCTTTTTTGATGCTTGATGAATCAAGTTCTGAACCACCACAGCTTGATAGTAAAACTGTAATCAAAAAATAACAAAGGACAGGTAAATCAGGTAGGTTTGTGCGCTTCATAGAAACAAAGGATAGTTTAATTTTTTTTAAATTTCAATTGGCTTTCTTTAAGTAACCGTATTTCTTGCTGAATACTAAGGAGCTTATGATTTAGGATGATTATTATATATAACTAGGGCTTAAATACACTTTTATAGTAATGTTTAGTTGTGAGTTTTACGATTAATTATTTGTTGCTGATTATTTCCTGTTTTGTTTCTGTTATTTCAATTTCAGCTGGGTTAAAACGAGTGAAAGAAGTGGCACCACCTCCAAATAGGACTGTTGCAGTTGTTAAAGACCTTGATAGAAAAATATTTGATAATTGTTGGGATCGTACATTTGATTATAACTATTTTGATCTGAATGAAGATTTATCTAATAATAATTTTAAAGTAAAACTTACTACTTCCAGTGATGACTTTCGCCAAGCAATTAAAGTTGCTTACCCAAAGCTGTCAATAAATGTTTTATCTCCTTCAAATTGGAAAAATGCTGAGTTAGATTTTACCATTGAGCAATCAAATAGATGTAAAAGAAATTATTTGAGTAATAATGGAGGTAAGTTAATTTTAAGTTGTAGTTTTTTTAATCAAATGAATAGTTCACCGAGTATAGGAATGAAAATTTTTAAAGGAAAAAGTCGTAACTCTTTTTCTTCTTCGGGGAAAAAATTGCTTGTTGAAGATAAGATTGTGTATGGAAGTCTGTCTATTTCTAAAGAATCCTCAAATGCAATTCCTACTTCAGTTAGGGCTCTTAATGTTAATTTTTATTCAGTAAAGATTAATTTGGAAATGCCAAGTGGCAAAAAAATATTTAGTTTTAATTCGGATTTTCCTCTTGATAATAAAGGTAATTGCATAAAATAATTTTTTCTCCAGTTTTATTGAACTAAATATAGTTTCAGAATTATTTTTAAGTTTATATTTTTAGAGGTCAATCGCTAATTATTGGATATTAGTTGCGCGCTAAGACATTGTAGTTTGAAAGGCTTTTCAAACTATATTAGGCTTTCATTATGATAAAAATTTTAGCTTTAATTTTCACCGTTTTCTCTTTTTCTTCTTTAGCAACTACGCCTTTCTCACTTAGTGGGGATGCTATATCTGCTGTTTTCAGTAGCCCTAAGGTGTGGAAAAATGTTTCTTCACCTGTTAAAAATATTGAACATATTAATCATATAAATTCAACTTCAACATATTTAGTAAAAACTTCAACCTGTAATTTTATAGTTAAGGTAACCCTTGAGGAAAAGCCATCTTCTTCTTCTTCCTGGGTTGTAACTAGCTCTGAATCTACACATTGTAAATTGTAAAATTTTTTGTTAAAGGATATAAGAAAGCTGTTGTGACTAAAAAATGGATATGCCTTAGTTCTTCAACGGGTGAAACTTTTATTAATGTTTTCAATGGACTCGATGATACCTTTAAAAAAGACTTACTCGGCTTTTTTACGGATAGAGATTGTCTGGCAATTGAAAATATAAACAATGACCTTCCCGCGTTGAATATGATTAATTTTAATAAGGAAGAATTTGAAGCTAAGCTTTTAACTTGGATTAGTGAAAACTCATTTACCGGAATGATTTTTCTTTGTGGATTTTATAAAATATTATCTGCCGATTTCATTAAAAAATGTAATTGCATAATTATAAACACTCATCCTTCACTCTTGCCTTCATATCCTGGAATGGATAAAGATGTTCATAATTTAGCATGGCTTCATTCCCCTATGTCTGGATTCACAGTTCACTTGGTCAATGAAAAAATTGATAACGGCCCAATATTGTTTCAACAACCAGTTAAGGTAAATAGTGCTTGGTCTGTTGATCAGCTACGGTCTGAAGTAAGGCAAATGGAGCAAAGATTACTGCCGCTTTTTTTGAGCAAAATTTTAAAGTCAGATTTAAGTACTAGTGACTTATCTAGTAATTCAATCGAACTTAGAAGAAAATATAAGTTTTAATTATAAATTTAAGTAATCATTTTAAACTCTATAGGTTTAGAGTTTGGGTTGAAATTCAGTTCTCTTTGGGGAAATGCTATAATCAAATTATTTTCGGCAAAATCTTTGGCAATTATTGTTCGCAATTCCGTTTCAATTGTTGCTCTGTCTGCAATGTTTTTTATATATAAACTATAATATAACTTGAATTCTAAGGCGTTGTCTCCAAAATTAGTAAATAAGACTTTAGCTTTGGGGTCAGTTAAAATTAATGTTGATTGTTCAGCAGCTTTTAATAATGTGCTTTTTACTTTTTCAACGTCTGAGCCATAGGCAACTCCCACCGGAACATCAAAAGATACAATATTGTTTTTCATTGTCCAGTTTAAGAAATTGTTTTCTAGAAAGTAACTATTGGGGATTACATAATGTTTATTTCCTATGGTTTTTATTATAGTTGATCTACTGCCAATGTTTTCTACATAACCAAATACGCCACTAATTTCTACAAAGTCTCCTACTTTAATTGGTTGCTCAACTAATAAAATTATTCCGCTTATAAAATTATTAATTAAATTTTTGGCACCAAATCCAACCCCAACAGCTAAAGCGCCACCAAAAAATGTAAATATTGTTATTGGTAGCTTGGCAAATTTAAAAGAAAAAATTAAAGCAAAGAGAAGTAAGGTGTAAAACAAAACGCTTTCAATAACTTTTTTAGTAGATATTCTGGCTTTTATTTTTGTAGTGATTTTTTTACTAATTATTTTAGATAAGTAATATCCTAATATTAAAAGGGTTAGTCCTATTATCAATGATTTAGCTGTAATAGGGTCAGCTCCTACTTTAAATAGGCTTTTGTCTAATATGGGAAGAAGTTGTTTCATTGGATAATCACCACCTATACATATCCTAGCTAGTTTTCTTTGTTTAGTAAATGTATAATGAACTAGTGAGTGAAATTAAGAAAAAAAGTCAGATTCGTCGTATAGGTGGTTATTTAAAAGAAATTACTACTTTCACAGATTCTTCTGGTAAAATTATGCAGCAATATATTCAACCTATAATGACGGAGTTTAGGTTAAGAGATTTCCTACAAGTGATTGTTGGTGCTACTTTATTAGCAGTGCCTGTAGCTTTCACTGAAGAGGTATGGGGGTTGGGATCAAGTTTACCTTTGTTTAATGTATTAACTTTAAGTTTCCTTGGTTTACTTTTCATTTCTTTTTTTGTTTATTTTAATTTTTATAGATTCCATTTTAAAGAAAATAAATTACAATTTTTAATCAGAGTTTTTTCCATTTTTTTATACTCCCATATAGTTGTAGCCTTGATATTGACAATAATTAAAAAAGCTCCTTGGGATGCAGATCTAATGTTAGCCTTGAAAAGAGTTTTAATAATCTCTTTTCCGGCAACTATGAGTGCAGCTATTAGTGATAATATTAAATAATTTTATTTTATGTTTTTTTAATTTTGTTGAAATCTCGATTCTTTTAGTTGCTAATTAAGTTCTACACTGGCATTATTGTTTCTGTGGAAACCGCATTATTTAGTCCTTTGGACACCAGATACAAAAATTTATTACCATTTTCACTGTCTGAACAGGCATCGCTTAAATTCCAGTTAGAAGTAGAGCTTCAATGGTTGTTGCAGCTTATGGATGAAGGAATTTGTCCAAAGGTCGATGAAACTAAATTGTCAAAAGTTGTATTAAGTGTAACCCAAGATGAAATTGATGAATTTGAAAAAACAACTAGGCACGCTACTAGAGCGCTGGTTGAAGCAATAACGGCAAAATTAGTTGCAGCTGAAATGGTTGATGTTTCAAAATGGGTTCATGTGGGATTAACCTCATTTGATACAGTAGATACGGCACTTAGGTTAAGAATTAAGAATTATTTTAATCAAGATGCATTTAAATCTATTGACGAGTTAGTAAACAATCTCCAAAAAGTAGCTAGTGATTATAAAGATTTAAAACAAGTGGGCAGAACTCATGGTCAATGGGCAGTACCTACATATTTTTGTTTGCCTTTTTTAGAGGGCAAGAACAGGGTTATTAATCTTATTGAAGATGTTAAAAAAGAGTTGTCAGGTCTTTGTGGCCAAGCAAGTGGAGCTATTGGTGGCTATCACGCTACTTCGTTGTTGTTTGCTGATCCAGTAGCAGTAGAAAATAAGTTTTTACAAAAGTTAAATCTTAAACAACACTTATCTTCAATTCAAATTGTTCCTCCAGAAGATATTTATCATTTGGCGGCTAAATGTTTTTCTCTTGCATCAGTAGTGGCTAAAGTTGCCAACGATTTACGTCATCTTGCTCGATCAGAGATTTTTGAAGTAATGGAGGGTTTAGCTCCGGGGCAAGTTGGTTCTTCAACAATGCCACAGAAAAGAAATCCTTGGAATCTTGAGCATGTTTGTAGTCTTTATAAAATTCTTCAATCTAAACTCAACTTGATTCAAATAGATTTAGTTACTGAACATCAACGTGATTTGACTAACTCAGCTTCTGGAAGGTTTTATACTGAGTTTTTTGCTATATTTCATTTAATGATTATTCGCTTATCAAAAATACTCAAAAATCTTGAGGTAATTCCGGAATCCTTACAAAGGAATTTGGATGCTGCAGGTGCTTCAGTGTATGCAGAATCATATTACATTATGGCGAGTATTAAGGGCTTAGAAAATGCCCACTCTTTAGTTAGAGAGTCAGCTAGGCAATCAGAAAAAAGTGGCAAATCGCTAGCAGAATGCCTGGTTTCTGCAGGGGTGTTAAATAATGATGAGGCAAATCCAGAAAAAATTGAGCAAAAGATTTTAGTTGGGTCAGATATTAAAAAACAAAAATTACTTTAATTTACCTATCAAAAAACTAGCACAAATATCTTACTTCTTAAGTCGACCTAAAAACATTTATATGACATTATTTTTAATATGTGTGGTGTTCTTGGTATAAAATTTTTCGATGGCACTGATGCCAGGGAATACGCTGCTTCAATGTTATTTCGCTTGCAACATAGAGGGCAAGATGGAGCTGGACTAACAATTTTAAGTAAAAATAATAAATTTGAAACCACAAAAGGATTAGGCTTGATTCAAGCAGCAATTCAAGATTGGCAATCATTAAGTTGTGGTAGTTCCGCTGTTGCCCATACAAGGTATACCACTACAGGCACCGGAGGAGTTGGAGAAGTTCAGCCCTTTGTTGATGGACTGCCAAAATTAGCACTAGCCTTTAATGGAAATATAATTAATTGCGATGATATAGTAAAAAATAATAATTTAACTGTAAAAAGTAATTCTGATTTAGAAGTTATTCAACAATTATATATAAAGTTAAAATCAAATAGCTCTTTCCCCGATACTATAAATAAGATATCTCAACAATTAGAGGGTGCTTATGCAGTTATTGGTTTAAACGATAATGGTTCACTTTTTGGTTTTCGCGATAAATTTGGAATTAGGCCTTTGTTTATGGCCAAGAATAAAAAGTTTGTTGCTTTAGCATCTGAGACAACTGCTTTTGAAATGTTTAATGATTTAAATGAGTCAATTGAAATAAGCGAAGTTAAGCCTGGAAATTGGATTAGAATTAAATCTGATTCTGACATAGAACAAGGTTGTGTTCACAGTTCTGAGTCAGAAAAATTTTGCATGTTTGAAATGGTATATTTTTCATCCCCTCAATCAAAATTTAAAAATGTTAATGTATTTAATTATCGTTATAATCTTGGTAAGCAGTTAGCTTTAGAGATTTCAAAAATAAAGAAAGACATTGATTATGATTGTGTTATCCCTGTTCCAGAAAGTTCTAGGCCTGCTGCACTTGCTGTATCTGAGTTGTTTAATATTCCATATCGTGAGTATTTTGTAAAAAATGCTTATGTACCAAGAACTTTCATAATGAATACTCAGTTAAATAGAAAAAAAGCAATAAATAATAAGTTGAATTTAATAAGTTCAGAAGTAAAAGGAAAAAAAGTTTTACTTGTGGATGATTCAATTGTTAGAGGTAATACCTCTCGGTCGATGATGGTTCAGTTAAATAATGCTGGTGCAAAAGAAGTGGCTATAGCTACAACATGTCCGCCAATTAAACATGGTTGTTATTATGGAATTGACTTCCCAGATCAGCAAGAATTAGTTGCATATAATAGGAGTGGCTTGCAAATTAAGGATTATATTGGAGTTGATGAGTTATTTTATATTTCACTTGAGGGATTAAAAAAAGCTTTCGATAGTAGTCTTCTTTGTACAGCCTGTTTAGATGGAGAGTATCCAATAGGCAGTAATAGTTTTGAAAAATTTCTAGTCAAAAGGAAGGGACAAAGAAGTTAATGAAGTTACTCCATAAAGGATCAGCCAAAGATGTATATATTTATAACGATAATCAGCTATCATTAAAGTTCACTGATAGAGTATCGGTTTTTGATTATGGATCTTTACCAGATGAAATTCCAAACCGTGGTGAATGTTTAAAAAACATAGCATTAGAGTTTGAAAAAATATTTGTTAAACATGATATCTTAAGCTCAACAGATTTAAATCTTTCTTTAAAAGAAAATTCTTTTATTCAACAAAGAGCTGAACATCCTTCTTTTCCAGAATACAAATCTAAATTTAAGTTTGTTCCTCTTGAGGTGATTTTTAGATTAGGAGTTCCGGAAGGATCTTCTCTTTTAAAAAGACGACCGGACTTAAAGCCAAATACTTTTTTAGACGAGTGCTTAGTTGAATTCTCGACAAAATTAGAAAGTAAAGATCGAATGATTGATGATCTTGAGGCGGCAGAAATAGCTGGCAGTGCTAAATTAATTGAGCAATTAAGAAATACCACTTTGAAATGTGCAAAAGCGCTGCAGTCTGAATTTAAAAAAATTGGTCTGGTTCTTTGGGATGGCAAGCTAGAATTTGGTTATGATAGCGAAAAAGATCAAGTATTATTAGTAGATGCTATAACTCCTGATGAACTAAGAATTACTTTACCTGGTTTAAATAAAGTGCCTCTTTCAAAACAGTTAATTAGATTATGGCTTGGTCAAACTGGTTGGAGTTATCAGTTAAAGCTTGCACAAAAAGAACATAAGGATAGTTGGAAAGAAAAGGTTTCATTGCCACCAAGGCTTGGCAAATGGAGGGTGAACAAATTTACAGATTTATATGATTGTCTTCTTGAATCAATTAAAAGCCAAGATAGCTCAGCAATTTTTAAGTGGATTAAGGAAGATAAGTTAGTACCAAAAGTTTTTGTCATGGGTGAAGGCGGCCGAGAGTCAGCTCAAAAATGGAGACTTAAACAAGAAAATGTACAGATAGTAGCAGATCCAAAATCTGCTGATGTTGTTTGGGTAAGTAAGGATGGTGACCTTGCCGAGGGCGCTGCCGATATATTTAGAGAACAAGGAATGTGGGTTTTTGGCCCAAATAAAAATGCATCAAAAATTGAATGGGATAAAAAATTTGGCCGAGAGATTGCTCAATCAGCAAATATTCCTGGACCAAAGGTTGCATATAAAATAGAAGATGCTAGAAAATTTTCTCATCCTCCAGTGATAAAAAAAATTGGCTTAGCTGCTGGCAAAGGAGTTTTTGTTAGTGAAACTTGGGATGACTTTGATGATTATATTAGTAATTTACCAGAAGAAGTTTTATTTGAGGAAATGTTAACTGGCTTTGAAGCTTCTGCTTTTTTCTTGGTTAATATGGGATCTCAGAAACAACAGTTATCGTATCTTGGATGTGCACAAGATTTTAAAAGAAGATACTTAGGTGATGATGGTCCAAATACTGGCGGTATGGGAGCTTACTCTCCTCATCCAAAGATTGTTGAAAAAGATATATCAATTTTTAAGAATATGGCAGAAAAAACTCTTTCCGAATTAAAGAAAAAAAATATTATTTATAATGGGATTTTATATCTTGGTTTAATTAAAACAACCGATACTGGCTGGAATTTATTAGAATATAATTCTAGATTTGGAGATCCCGAAGCTCAAGCAATATTAAGTTCGTGGGATAGTCAATATAGTCTTCGATCCTGCCTTGGTCTTAGTGTTTTTAATTCCCCAAAAGATATTTCTTTTGATAAGCAATCTATTTGTGTGGCGATGGTTCATAAAGATTACCCATCTAAATCTGAACCACTTGATCTTCCACCATGGAATGAGATGAATAGTAGTAAGGTATTTCTTTCTGGTTCAACAACTGGAAGGGTAGCATTTGTTGTTGGAAGTGGGGAGAGCTTTACTGCGGCTGGCGATAATGCTTTTGAGCTTTTAGTGAATTCTCCATGGAAAGATCAACTTGATTGGAGAAAGGATATTTTACCTTGAGGATATTTATTCCCGGTGAACTTCCAAAGGTTTGGTGCTTGGGTAAAGCTGCTAAATATTTTTTAGAAATTATTAGTGATAATGAATTAGTAATTACAGAGCTAAAAAAAATGTTCCCACTTGCCCAAAATGAGTTAACAGAAAACTCAGCAAGCTATATTGTTAAGCAATTTAATTCAGGAGTTACTAATCCTAAAGTTTCTTCATTACATTCATTATTTGTAGACTTAAATGCAAATACAATTTTACGAGAAGTTATTATTTCAGATAAAAAAGTTATTGATGCTGATTTTGTTAAATTTAAATCACTTTGGTGTGAGCCAGCAGTGGAGAAAGTTTCTATTGTAGATTTTAGTTTTTTTCAGGACAATAAAATCAATATAAATAAAAATTTACAAAGATCTGATCCTTCATTTAAATTATCAGAAAGCCCTAATTCAGATTTTGATTTAGATTTTTCAGCAGAAGAATTAAATGCATTATTAAGTTTTGCCAAAAAAAATGATAGACAATGGAATAAGACTGAGTGGGAAGTTTTTGCCCAAAGCTGGAGTGAGCATTGTAAGCACAAGATTTTTGCTGCCAAAATTGAATGCCAAAATTTATCTGGAAAAATCATTGATTCTCTTTTTAAAACTTTTATTAAAGCACCAACTGATAATATACTAAATAAAAACCCTAATAGAGCTTTGTCTGTTTTTGTAGATAATGCCGGTGTATTGCCATTAACAGATTATAATTTAAATGATACAGATTACGGCTTTTGTTTAAAAATGGAAACCCATAATAGTCCATCAGCGATTGCTCCTTATGGGGGAGCAAGCACTGGAATTGTGGGAGTGCATAGAGATATTCTTGGTACAGGCTTGGGGGCAATGCCCATAGCAAATTGGAATGTACTTTGTTTTGAATCAGATAATCATAATCAACCTAGGCCTGAAAAGGCACTTGAGCCTGAGGTGGTTAGAAAAGGTGTTATTCGTGGCATAGAAGAGGGTGGGAATCAAAGTGGTATACCCACAGTTCAGGGGTCGATAGTTTTTGAGCCAAACTATGCAGTTAAACCACTTGTGTATGCAGGTGCGGTTGGATTAATTCCTAAAAAGTTTGTAGAAAAAAAATCTAAGGTTGGCTTGGATGTTTTCAGCGTTGGTGGAGCGGTTGGTATTGATGGTTTAAAAGGAGCAGTAATGAGCTCTCGTGATTTAAGATCAACAGACTTTAGTGGCTCAGCAGTTCAAGTTGCCCAACCATTTATCCAAAGAAAAGTGACTGATTTTTTATTAGTTGCTCGTGATCAAGGTTTGATTCAAGAGCTTACTGATAATGGTGCTGGTGGATTAAGCTGTAGCCTGGGAGAGATGGCCAGATCAACAAACGGTATCAATGTTGATTTAACAAATTTATCACTAAAATATAAACACATATTACCTTGGGAAAGATTATTAAGTGAGTCTCAAGAAAGAATGACTATTGCTACGTCTAAAAAAGAAGAATTTATCCAGCTTGCAAAAAGATTTTCAGTAACCGCAGATTATTTAGGGAAATTAAATGATAGTGGTGATTACAAAGTGACAATAGATGTTGCAGATAAGAAAAAAACTTTAATAAATATCCCTATGGATTTATTGTTTGATGGTTGTCCCACACTTGAACTAGTAAGTAATTGGGATTTAAAAGCAGAAATTAATAGTTTAAAAAATAAAGACTTAGCTAATTTTGCTGAACCAATTTTATCAGATTTATTAATAATGCTACAAAGTGAACATTTATGTTCTAGAAAAGCAGTTTCTCAAAAATTTGATCATGAAGTTCAGGGACGAAGTTTAACTCAATCCTTTTGTGGTGTTGTGCAAAATTCACCTCGAGATAACTCAATTTTAGAAATTTATGAAGTAGCAGATTCAGCTATTTGTTTAGCTCATGGTTTATCGCCGTGGCGAAATTATATTGTTGAGAATATGATTCATAGCTTTGATGAATGTATCCGTAGCGCTGTGCTTTGTGGAATTAATTTTAATAGTTCTGGATTACTAGATAATTATTCATGGCCTGATCCAATTGTATCAAAAGCAAATCCACATGGTGCTCAAAGATTGTGGCAATTAGTTAGAGCTAATGAAGTATTAGCTGAATGCGCCAAGGTTTTTGATATTCCATTTGTGTCTGGTAAAGACAGTATGAAAAACAATTCCAATGATTTTGCTGTTCCACCAACATGTGTAGTTAGTGTTGGGGCCAGTGTTGTTAATCCATGGAATGTTCCAGTTAGTTTTTTTTCTAGATCCAACGATGTAGTTTTCTATTTACCAATTATAAAAAGCACCTTAAGAAATAGTGCTTGGCAAAGAGTCTTAAAAAAATCATCAAGAGTAAATAATAATTTTATGTTTACTAATGAATCAATAGCTTCTCAGCAAGAAGAAATAGTTCAAGTATTGCATGTTTTAAAATCACGATATTTAAAAATAAATGATTTAATAATTAATGGCAAAATAAGATCGGCTAAAGATGTAGGCGAAGGTGGCTTGATTACTTGTTTGTTTGAAATGTGCGCAGGCAGAGAAATGGGATTACTTTTTTCTGATAATGACCTTGATAAAGATGTTAATAAATTATTTGCCGAAGGACTTGGTGGCATGGTGTTTGCTTGCGATCCTCATATGGCTGAAGAAGTACAGGAAACCTTGCCTGAGCTATTAAGACTTGGTTCGGTAATTAAAGACTTTAAATTATATTTTAATCAAAAAAATTGTATTTTGTTAGATAAACATCTTAAGGCTTATAATGATAAAGGCCAACAGGGGTTTTTTGGATGAAGGATTTATGCCAGATACCTAAAAAATCAACTGTATTTGTTCTCCAAGGAGAGGGAATTGAGTGTGAGAAAGAAGTCCACCGATATTTTAAAATATTAGGTTATAAAACTACAACTGTATGGATTTTTGATTTATTAGAGTCAGCTAACTACATTAAACACTTTAAAGCCGGTGACTTATTGGTTTTGCCTGGAGGATTTTCATATTCTGATCATTTTGGTAGTGGCAGTTTGCTTGCTTATAAGTTAGCAAAATTTAATTTTATAGAAAAATTTACTTCATTGGGAGTTAGTATTTTTGGAATATGTAATGGGTTTCAGGTGTTAGTAAAATTAAAAGTATTTGGCGAAAATGTTCAATTAATTGCTAATAAAAATTCTGAATCAATGCCTGGTTTTATAAATAAATGGGTAAACTTTTCGGTGAATGAAAATAGCTATAAATTTCCTGTTCGCCATGGCGAGGGAAATTTAAAAATCAATGGTCAGCTAAATTCATCGGTAGAACAATTGCTTTGTTATAACGATGATCAGTTTAACAATGGAAGCGATCATCAAATAGCTGGTTTGTACACCAAGATTAACAACTCATATATTTGGGGAATGATGCCTCATCCAGAAATTGCTTTGCGAAAGATGAATGACCCAAATGTTCCCTCAGTTATTTATCCTCCTAGAAATCAAAATAAATTAATTGAGTTTAATGGTGATGGGATTTCTTTTGCAGAATATTTATTTAAAGGAAAAATTTTATGAACAAAAAGTTAGCATTAGTTTCAGTTTTTGATAAATCACAACTTGAGTATTTAGCCCCTCAATTAATAAAAAATAATTATAAACTTTTAGCCACAGGTGGTACATATGAGTTTATTAAAAAATTACAAATACCAGTTTTAGAAGTTAGCGAATATACTGGGGCTAAGGAATTATTTTCTGGCAGAGTAAAAACTTTACATCCAAAAATTCATGGAGCTATTTTACTCCGATCAGGGGTAGATGAAGATCAGTGGCCATATGAAGAACGAATATCATTAGTGGTGGTAAATTTTTATCCCTTTAATGAAAAGCAAAAAGACATAAAAGAAATTAAAGAATTAATGGAATGGGTTGATATTGGTGGGCCAACAATGGTTAGAGCCGCAGCCAAAAATTTTTTTGATGTGAGCGTTCTTACTTCACCAGATCAATATAAAAATTTTATTGCTACATTGGAGGCTGAGAAGTTAACTAAAGATTATAATCAACATTTAGCTAAGCAGGCTTTTGAAATAGTTGCTAAATTAGATAATGATATTGTTAGAAAATTTAATCATTTAAATGAAGATAATAATATTGAATTAAAATATGGTGAAAACCCTCACCAAAACGCCCAGTTTATAAAATCAAAGGATGTGAAAATCTTTGGCAAGGTTGGTTTTAATAATATTAGAGATGCCGAAGGAGCATTTAGATTTATTAAAGATTTTGACATTGAAAATCAACTTGCAGCTTGTGTGGTTAAGCATCAAACAATTTGTGGTGGTTCTGCATCAATATCAAATTCTGATTCAGTTAAAAATACAGTTTTTCACTATGCCTGGGAAGGGGATTCAGTCTCTAGATTTGGCGGGGTAGTAGCAATGAATTTTTTGCCTACTACTGAAGTTACAACTAAATTACAAAAACATTTTATTGAGGTTTTGGTGATTCCACAAGTTGATGGCGCGGTTAAATGGGCTAATGAATTTGTAATTTCTAAGCCGAGAGTAAAGGTTTTCGTTGTTAGTCCTTCATTGTTTTCAAAAAATCATGTGGAGGAATTTCACGGTTTTTTTGGAAAGTTATCTCAGCAAGTAGATGGCTTTGAATTATCAAAAGAAATTAGTTTACAAAGTTTTGCTGAAAAAACCGCAGCTTGTTCAAAATCAAATGCCATTACAATTTGTGGCCAAGAAGAAATTGCCGATACAAATATTTATTTTTTAGCTGGCGCGGGACAAGGTCAGCCAAATAGAGTTGAAGCCTTAGAAAAGTTGGCAATCCCCAGAGCTAAAGATTTTGCTAGTAGAATGGAATTAAACATTGAGGATTTTATTTGTGCTAGCGATGCTTTCTTGCCTTTTGATGATTGCGTAAAAATTCTTGCCAGCAATAATATTTATACTCTTGTTCAACCAGGTGGTTCAAAAAATGATCAGCAAGTTCTAGCTACCGGCAAAGAACTTGGGGTTGATATAATTACCACTGGGATAAGACACTTTTGGCATTAGGCCAATAGGTTAGGATTTATAAATGAGTGATTCATATAAAAAAAGTGGTGTTGATATAGATATTGATAAGCCTTGGATAGATTTTATTAAGCAATCTAGCGGGCTTGGTGCTAGTAAATCTTTACTGGCAAAGGAAAAAAAACTTATTTCTAAAATAGGTGAGTATGCAGCAGTTTATGAAATATCAGCGGATAGTTTAATTGCTTGTTGTGTGGATGGAATTGGTTCAAAGTTATTGTGGACTTTACAAGGCTTAGGTTCAATGGAGTCAGTTGCTCAAGATTTAGTTGCAATGAATGTAAATGATTTAATTTGTGTTGGAGCCGACCCAGTTTTGTTTTTTGATTATCTAGCTGTTGGCAATCCTAAAATGCTTCAAGGTGGAGGCCTACTTCAAGGATTTATTAAGGGAATTCAAGCAGCTTGTGCCAAAAGTGGTTGTTTGCTTGCTGGTGGAGAAACTGCTCAGCTTCCCGATATTTATAAGGGTAACGAGTTTGATGCCAGTGGAACAGCAATAGGAACTCTTAATTCCCAAAATTATTTAAGCACAAATATGGTTGAGCAAGATTCTGAGCTTTGGTATTGGCCAAGTTCTGGACCCCATTCAAATGGATATACTTGGCTGCGAAAAATATTTAATCCTAAAGATGATAAACAATTTATACAGCAAGAACTAATGAATCCAACATCTTTGTATGTTGAATCTTTTAAAGGCTTAAAAAACTTTTGTCAGTTAAAGAAAAGCAAATTCACTTCTCCTATTATTCAATCGGTTTATCATATTACTGGTGGAGGTATGCTTAATCTATTAAGAGCACAAAGTGAAAACAAGTTTGGTTTTCAATTAAGTAAACTTTATAAGGATGAACTACCATTGTGGGTTAAGGAAGTTAAGCAAAGAACAAACTCCAGTTGGGAAGAAATTCTAAAAAGTTTTAATTGCGGCATTGGATTAGTAATTGTAATTGATAAAAACTTTGCTAAAGAATTTAGTGCAGAGTTAGGTGAATTAAAGTTACAAAAGCTTGGAAAAATAATTTCCCAGCAAAAAATAATTATTGAAGACTTTAAAATAGAGCTTTGTCCACAATAGGGCGGAGCGTTATTTTAATGGTTTATTTACCCCTGCTTGGGTACCAAATTTGTCAAAATAAGCCTACACTGAAGTTGAAACAGGGTTTTATGCTCTTCTAGTAGACTCAGGTGGCTGCTAGGTGTTTCAAGAAAAAAAAAGAAATGCTCAATAGATTCAAAATCAGTGAGCAAAAATTTTAACTGGGAGGTTAATTAATTATGGGATTTATAAAAAAAGTTTCAGTAGTACTAGCAATTTTCGCAATGGTTGGAGTTGCTAACGCTCAAGGTAAGTTAAGAATAGGAATGCAAACATGGGCTGATTGGACTCAAGACATGACTGACCCAGGCGCAGTTATGAAAGATGAAGTGTCAGGCTTCTCTGTAACTAGAGCATTAGTTTATTTAAATTATTTCTATTCAGATAATTGGTCTGTTCATGGCGCATTTGATTTTGGTTCGGAATCACCAGTTGATAATTTGTTCCACGGATACATACAAGGAAAAATGGGTAGTTTGAAAATGCAAATTGGTCGTTACAATTCTTGGTATGTTAACGAATTAGATAAAGCTATGGGTACAAGATGGATTATGGCTTCACTTGCTGAAGACAATGCTATTGGTAGAGCTAACGACGGTATCGTAGTTGGTGGAATGCTAGGAAGCACAATTCATTGGGATTTAGGTATCAATAATGGTCCAAATAACCTTGGTGTAGTTGGTATACCTGGTGAAAGATCATACGACATTGATTTTCATGTTGGTGCAAGTTTTTCTGATAGTTTTGGTGCTCATTTAGTACTAAGAAATTCTACAGAAGGTTTAACAACTGAAGACACCATGACTTACGGTGGAGCAATTAATTTTAACCACGCTATGTTTGATATGTTAGCTGAAATTTATCTTTCCGAAGATGATATGGCTGCTGATTCAGTTATGGCTTGGGCAGTAACTGCTAACTTAAAGTTTAACGAAGGAAACGCTGGATTTTTCGTAAATTATTCAATGAATGATACAGATGCTACTGTTTCTTCTAATCACATTGTTAATAATAATGCTGAGTCTTTCTTAAAAGTTGGACCATGGTTTAAGTCTGCTGAAAATGGTTATAAAATTGGTTTATTTTATAACATGGCTGCTGCAAACGACGCTGCATTCGAAGATGCAAGCTATGTTAATGCTAGCTTTGCAGCTAAATTCTAATTGATTGTTTAATTAAATAATTAAAAATAAAAACCCCTATGCTGCTAAGTTTGATCTTAGTAACATAGGGGTTTTTTTTATCAAATTACTTATATTGACAGTTGCTGTTAATCAATAATCCCTCTTGATAGTTAGCTGTTTGAATTACTGCGCTGGGAATGTGAATACTACTATTTTTTGAGTTTATAACTAAATGTCCTCTTAGCTTATTACATTGATTAAGGAGTTTTTGATAAACTTGATGAATACTGTCACCAATTTCAATAATAGTCACAGCTTGCTCAATCTTTTTTGAGTAATTAATTATTTCTTTAATAGTAACTTGTTGGTCAATTACTGGTTCTCCAGCAACACATTTTAAGCTACATTTATAGTAACCGATTTTATTATTTTCAGCTTCTGGTTTTTCAGCTTTAATTGTTAAAGAATTTAAACAAGTTGAACCAAGAAAAGTAAAAGTTAATAAAAATATCTTCATAAATTCCTTCACACACTATTGCTATATTTATTCTTCGTCTACAGTTTCTTCGCCAATGATTTTACAAACAGGTTTTATATAGGTTTCTGCTCGTGCAATGTATTTATGAACAAAGTTATATGAAAGTCCAAGCTGTCCTTTTACTGGGTGATCAATTACTGTATGGCCTTTAATCTCACTACACTTATCAGTGATGATTTTATATGCTCCAAGTAAAGTCATAGATATTGCATCAATGTTTCCGGCATTGGCTACTATTTCTACATAGCTTTCATATTTTTCTCCTGTTAATTGGCTTATGTCAGTATTTTCAGGATCAATTCTTATTAAGCTATTTCCAGGAACACATTTAGCACTACATTTGTAATATCCGGTTAAATCCTCAACAAATGGATCGGCATCGGTGAATACTTCAGTAGACAAGTTAGGAACACTAATTGTTACAGAGCTTTCACTTTTTGTTGTAGCGATCTCATTTTGGGCAAATGCAATTACCGAGGTTAAAGAAAAGAATAATAATAGTTTGGTTGGGTTTATTTTAATCATAGGCTATTAATGCCAATTTTGCCGCTACAAGTCAAGAAAAATGCTACCAATAAAGTAAGATTTAAGTGTGAATAAAGTATTTCTTAGCTTTTTTATAATGTTTAGCTCTTTTATTCATTCTAAGTACTTGGATTTTATAGGTATAAATATGGCTGCAATTATCCAGTCTTCAACAGTGTATAGAGGTGCTTTAACGTGGGAACATCCAAGTTTTTTTGTTGGTCCAGGAATAAAACTATTTGATCAGGTGGATATTAATGGGCCCAGTATAAGATGGGAGCCAAAAATTGAGAACATAGATATTGCTTTAGGTTTTCAGTACACAGGTGATGGATCAGCCTTGCTTCGTCTTGGTAAGCCCAAAACATTTAGGAATAACCGTGAAAAAGATATTCATAGCTATATGTCTTTTGAGCACAAATTTGGCTGGAGAAGTTTTTTTAAGCTAGGGTATTTATTCTCGGTTAACTGGCTAAACAAAAAAGGTATTTATAACGATTTGTATTTTTCTGCGCCTGTTTTTCCATTTGCCTCGCTAAGTTACAAACTTGGAATTATGGACCAAAACACTGCAGAGAATACCTATGGAGTAGGGGCTAAGTCTGGTTTGGGTTACTGGGAACTTCAATTGTCCCATATATTAATTAATAAATTACCATTAAATATGAAGTTAATTTCAAGCATTAATTATAGTAGAATTATTCAAGAAAAAAATTATAGTGCTAGTTTAGTGCAAGGTAAAAAGGCAAATTTTTATTCTCAAGCATTATTAATAATGCCAATCTCATTTTAAGAGTTTTTCGATAATATAATAAAGTGGAATATAAAAAAAAGGCCGGCCTCAAGTCAGGAGGGGGGAGGGGTCTGACCAGAAACCGACCGTAACCCACAAATGATATTATTCATCGGGGGGTGTTCATCATAATTAGTTGCATTTTTCATGCCAGGCAAGGCTTAATTTTAATAGCTCTAAAGGTTATATTTTGTATATAATATAGTCAGTTACTAGATACCTTGTAGTTTATTCAAGCACTGAAGACTTATACTTTAGGTTATTTAAAGGTCATTTAAATTTATTTTTCCAAAAACAAAAATATTGCCTTTAGATGATAGTTCTTCCTTGTTCATATAAGTAATATGCTGATTTTTTCTAGGGAGTGAGAAATCTGTAACAGTTCTTTTATAGCCATAGTAGTTTAGATAGTCAGTTGCTTCATGAATAGGGATTAAAGCATACTTATTATCGTTCATTTTTAAAACCGCAAATAATTGTAATCGGTAGTTAATTAATGTCCCATCTATATTTACTACGGTATTAATCTTTTTTGGGTTTTTTTCTAGTATTATATTAAAATTTTTGTGAAATTTTGCATATATTTCAAAAACTTTTATTGTTCTTTCCTTTAGAGATAAACTTTCAGTTCTTCCTAGTTTTAGCAATTCAGTAGTAAGAGTTGGTACTGGTGCAATCAAATTATTACAGATGTTAGTATGTGCAGTTGTGCTAATAATAGTTACAGTAATTATCGGTAAAAGTAAGGATTTAAAAAAATTCATAAAAATTGGCCTTGAGTGAGCTTTTTTTATATTTTACGCTGCAATTGGTCAAGGAGAAAATGTTTAATGTATAAGGTTTAAGCATTGTTACTCTTATCTCTTACAGGGTAAAAACTGTATTAAAACTGATAATTATGTTAAATTTGTGGGGCAAAAGTGGTTGCTAAAAAAAAATGAGATTCTTAAATATTTTAGATAAACTTTGGAATATAGCAGGATCTGTAAAGGTTACAATTTTTCTTCTAATCGCTTTAGCGCTTTTGTCTATTCCTGGAATGTTAATCCTTCAGCAAAACATTTCCAACGTGGACCCAGCAATTCAATATGACTATAATTTTTGGTATTGGGGTAAAAAGCTCCAGCTGTTTACTTCTTATCAGTCTTTTTGGTATGTAGGATTAATTATTATATTGGCAATGAATTTAATAATTTGTTCATATGAACGCTACCCTCAAATGTGGAAGTTGGCTACCGCCAAGCCTGTTGCTTGGGCAAAAGAAACTTTTTTACGCCAGCCAAAACCATTTTTAAAAAAATGGCAAAGTTCATTATCTGCTGATCAATTTGAATCTCAGTTAAGAGCTTGGCTTAAGAAAAAAGCCCCTTTTGTAAAAATTCATAAAACAATTGATAGCGAAAAAGAACAACAATTTTTTTGGCAAACAGGTAGATGGTCAAGAATTGCAAACTATTTAGTTCATGCTTCTTTGCTTATGGTTTTTCTTGGGGCAATTGTCACTAGTCTTAAAGGTTTTGAAGGCGCGGCAAATATTCCTGAATTTCAAGCAGTAAAAAGTTTGTTGATGTTTAAAGAGGGTCCTTATTCTAGATTGAAGCCAGTTCCCAAGGGAGGCATGCCAAACGAAAAATTGTTTAATAACTTTAGTGTTTACAATGATAACTTTGAAGTGGAATTTTATGATGATTTTCCAAGTCGACCTAAAGAGTTTTCTTCTTACTTAAAAATTGTTAGAGATGGTGAAGTTGTCAAAGAAGGATTGATTGAGGTTAATGAACCAATGACTTTTGAAAACTTTACTTTTTATCAAGCTAGCTATGGTCAGTTAAATGATGCTTTAGTTCAGCTTTTGGTAATTGATAAAAAAAAATATGCTAACCAAGAACCAATGGCTTTTGAAACTCGTCTAGGGGAGCCAGTTCCTTTAACAGATTATGGACTTGAAATTTTAGTACTCCAAGCCAGAGAAGATCTTTACAAATTAGGGCCTGCAGTACAGTTACAAGAAGTGAAAAATGGCCAAGCATTTAACGAGCCTTTTTGGGTTTTGCAAAATAATCGAATGCTAGACTTTGAAAAACGTAATGCAAAATATGGTGTGATCTTAAATAAGGTTGAGCCAATATACTATACTGGCTTACAAATTGGATACGATCCTGGTGCTCCAATCTATTGGCTTGGTTGTATAGGAATGATTTTGGGTACATTATATGCTTTGTTTATTACTCACAAAAAATATTACATATCTTTTAAAGATGGCGAAGTTTTAATGAGTGCCACAATTCATAGACTTCCTATGGGGTTTGAAAATTATTTCCAGAAAATATCTAAGCTTTTAGAAGGAGCAACTAAATCATGAATTTATTCCAAGCAACGCTTTTTTCCTTGAACACCTGTGCATTTTTATATTTAGCGGTTTTTATTTTACAATTTATTTCTTTAGCTAGGCTTGGTGGTTGGGCTAGAAAAACCATCAGTAGGATTTCCGTTGTTAGCGAATGGATTTTTATTGCTGCATTTATTCTTCACACTTTTGGTTTAATAGGCAGATGGGTTATTGGTGGAATTGACCGTCCACCTTGGACAAACCTATACGAATCGTTAATTTTCTTTTGTTGGGGTTTGGCATTTTTTCATGTAATTGTGCAACAAAAATATCGTCTTCAATGGCTTTCTGCTGTGACAGCGCCAATTGTGTTTGTGGTAATGGGAATGGCCGCCTTAACAAGTAATCAAAATATTGAACCGCTTATCCCTTCGCTGCAATCTTATTGGTTAAAAATTCATGTGGTCTTTGGCATGGTCGCTTATGGAGCATTTTCATTGTCTGCATGTTTAGGTTTTTTACATTTAATGAGGAACGGTTTTTCTTTGAGGAAAATTTCAGCTGGAATGGCATTATTGATGTTGCTTAATTTATTTATCGCCGGTGGCAGTGAGTTTTTTACTAAAGGAGAATTTCATTTAGCCAGATCAACCACGAGGGTTTTAGAGGATGGCAGTAAAATAGTAGTTAAAGATCAATATCGTGAATATGAAAAAGCTCCAATTGTTACCAGGACAGAGAAGTTAAAAACTGCCCCCTGGCTTTTGGGATTAGCATTTTTTCTTTACTCTTTTATTGCGGTTTATTTTTTATGGTCTAGCAGAAAATATAAGCCTCCATATAAAAAAGATATATCCAGTGATCAAGCCTTCAAGCAAGGCTACGATTTAAGTGGCATGCAAAAAGGACTTTTGTGGATCTCTTTATTAGTTTTTATAGGTTTTATTTTTTCTATTTATTTTGAAGCTCGGCAATTTGAATATATTACCTTGAGGTCTAATCCTTACATGTTTATGTTAATTTTCACTTCTGGATTATTTTCCTTAATGTATATGTTGGTAATTAAAAGTTATAAAGAATTTTTAAGCTATTTACCTTCGGCTAAAAGATTGGCAGAGTTGTCTTACAAAAATATTCTTTTTGCCTTTCCTTTTCAAACTTTATTATTAATCACCGGGGCAGTTTGGGCATATTCTGCTTGGGGTAGAGCATGGGGATGGGACCCTAAAGAAATTGGCGCCTTAGTCACCTGGCTTGTTTATCTAATTTACTTGCATGGAAAATTATTAATGAATTGGAAAGATAATACACTTTCTATTCTTTCGTTAATTGGATTTGGTGTTATGGTTTTTGCTTTCTTAGGAGTAAATTTAGTGTTGAGTGGGTTACACAGTTATGGCTCAGCATAACCTATTCACCTCTTAAAATTGTTCTTTTCAACAATCTTATCTTCGCTCGTCAATCGTGTATGGACATACACTCAATCCTCATTCATCAACCTTGTTAAAAATAACTAATTTTAATAGCCATATAATATAATAGGTGTTCTTTTCAACAATCTTATCTTCGCTCGTCAATCGTGTATGGACATACACTCAATCCTCATTCATCAACCTTGTTAAAAATAACTAATTTTAATAGCCAAATAATATAATAGGTGTTCTTTTCAACAATCTTATCTTCGCTCGTCAATCGTGTATGGACATACACTCAATCCTCATTCATCAACCTTGTTAAAAATAACTAATTTTAATTTTATGATACTGTTAAATTATGGGTAAATTAATTATGAAATTATTAATTATTATATTAAGTTTTGGGACTTTATCTTTTGCTGTCCCACAGTTAAAGCAGCTTGAAGTTTTAGCTAGTTTTCAAGGCCAATATTTTACTACCAGAGATATTATAATTCAAAAATATTTAAATAGTCCTTCAGAATTTGTTTTTAAAGATTCTTACGTTGATATAGAAAATAAAATTAAAAAACAATTAATTGATCAAATTTTAATAACTTCAATGATTAATGAATCATTGAAATCCACAGTTAAGAAAAAAAATCTTAAAAACATTCTACAGACTAAGCTTGAAGCTTTAACGAGTACTGTAAACTTTGAAGATTTCAAGAAATATGTTGATCTGCGAGATAGAGAAATAAAAAATTTGCTAAGAAAAAAAATTAATTTTAATCAAATCATAGAACAAGAGTTTTCAACTAATACTAATAAGAAGAATGCATCCATTGACAAATGGGTTGCAAGTTTTAAATCTAAATATAAATGGGGATACATTGGGCCTATCAGTTCTAGCCAATAATTTATTTGAGGTTGAAAACTATAGGGTTGAATTCCCAAAAACAAAATGGAATTTGTCTACTTACATAAAAGAGTTGAATTGTGATTTATGTAATGTATTTTATTTTAATGATTGCTTATTAAATTCTGGCTTTGTTTTGTATAGAAAGTCTTTTGACCAAATTAGTATTATGCAAATTGCTGTAAGGCAAAAGGGACTTGGGTTTGGAGCAAGACTGCTTTCTAGATTTATTGATCAGAATTTAAAAGTAGATATTCATTTAGACGTTGATAAGAACAATATTCCAGCGATTATTTTGTATAAAAAACTTAAATTTAAAACTTTATCATCAACCTCTTCTCAGTTTAGGATGAGTAGATTTTGTAAATAGTATTACATGTGTGTTTAATGATTTTGTTTTTTTCTTTAAGAGATATTGATGTGCAATTGTTGGTTATTGAGTTTTCCGCAAAGCCAAGTAATAGGCCAACTTTAATTGACTGGCCTATTTTTAAAACTTCTTGATTTGCAATTTCGTCTTCCTGAAAATTGCTCCATCTTTTTTTAGTTAATAAAAGAAATTTTCTTTCCACTTCTCTAACAGTGTCTCCAATAATGCTGCTGTCGTGCCGGTATCGTACATAAAGAACCGGGCCCCATGGAAACTTAGTTGCATTATCAATTGCCAAGGATAGTCTATTTTTTTCTTGATCAACCCATGTGCTGAACTTTTGATCATAATTTTTTTTTTCTAATAATGTAAATTCTTTCATGGCAAAGTTTGTAGCCTCCGCAAGTAAAGTAATAAAAGAATTGCCAAAATAGTAATATAAGGTAGATCTAGGTACTTTAGTTAATCTAGATACTTTAGAGAAACTTAATTGGTCAGGAGAATTTGTGTATAAAAGATTTATTATTTTTATCATCAATTCATTTAAGTTCAGTTTAGCTTTAGCCATTTGTATTTAACTATAATATCAATTACTATTTTAAATATATGAATTTTTTAATTAGATTTTCCTTAATTTTAACTGTGTCTATTTTGCCTTTAAGTATGGCTACTACAAGTCAATATGGCAGTAAGTACTCTTCTAAAATTGATTTGTATCCAGCTGGGATAATTTTGGGTGTAGACAAAAATTATTTTTTTGGCAAAAATATTTATGCCTTTGGTTTAGCAGCAAATTTAACGGATAGACATGATTGGGCTGAGCATGAGGATGAAAAGGGTGGCGGCGTTGGACTTCACTTTTCTGCTTCAAGGGTATTTAGTAAAAATCTTAATTGGCTCTGGGGATCCCAGTTTCATTTGTGGCATATGTGGATTTCTTGGCAAGATACAGCTGCATCTGGAAATACTGAATCTATAGTTATTCAGCCAAGTATTTTTATCGGTTATAGAGCTACTAAGAATTTATTTATAAATTTAAGTTTTGGTGCAGAATTAAATATTAATCTTAATGATCAAGATGATGATGTAGGAGAAGGACCAATTGGCATGCTTGGAGCTAAATACTATTTCTAAAAGGTTAATTAATTGGGGACAGTCCCTCTTTTTAAGTTAGTTTTTTCTGCTTTGCTCTATGTATGATTGAGTATGAGTGGAGTGGAGTGGAGTGAGAGTGTAGGGACGGAGCACTTTTTTGGGAATCCCTTTTTACTAGCAATTTCAGTCACTTACAATGTTATGAGTTTTGGTTGAAAATGCTCCGTCCCTATCTAGGCTTTATCTGGGCTTGGGTGTAAGTCATCGAAAACACGAAGAAATTATTAAATTTATTGTATAAAAACCTATATTTAATTTACAAAAATTGTCAGATACATTTAGCTGTGATTTCTCTTTTCATCAGACTCCTTTAATTTCAACTACTTAGGCAATATTAAGATTTGGTTAATCTTGGCATAGTTCATGCATCTATATATATGAAAGTAGATATTGTATGAAAAAAACATTTGTTAATTTAATTAGATTTTTATTTGGAGTAATGGTTTTGTCATTATTTTTAAACATAAATACTAATACTAAAAGAGAAGTTTCTTCTATGGCCTATTCTAGCGCTTCTTCGGCTAAATTTTGGGGCATGAGCGGTAATTATGGAGTAGATTCCAACAGGGCTCATGGCTATATGAAAAAAGCTTGTGGTTCAAAAAACTTGGTAATTGCAGTAATTGATACGGGTGTAGACTTTTCTCATCCAGATTTAAGGCAGTCTTTTTGGTTAAACGCTAAAGAGATTCCTCACAACGGAATAGATGATGATCGAAATGGATTTGTCGATGATTCTTTTGGGTGGGACTTTGCAACTAATTCACCAAAGATTATTGATAACAATGGTCATGGTACTCATATTTCAGGGATAATTTCTGCTGAAGGTAAAACAAATTTTAAATATAGAGGTGTATGTCCTGGGGCTAAGATAATGAGTCTTAGATATTATAATAAAAATGCAAATGGCACAGTTAATTTAAACAATTCTGTTAAGGCAATAGATTATGCAATTAACATGAAAATAAGAAACAATATTAAAAATATGATAATTAATTATTCTGGCGGTGGCGGTCAATTTTCTAAAAGTGAATTTAAAGCTTTAAAAAGAGCAGAAGCTGCAGGAATTTTATTAGTGGCAGCATCTGGTAATGAAGCTTGGAATACTGATTCTAAGCCTTACTACCCAGCTTCTTATAATTTATCAAATGTTGTTTCAGTAACTGGAGTAAATAAAACAGGAACTAAAATTCCTTCTTCAAACTGGGGTGGAAAAAGCGTAGATTTAGCAGCGCCTGGTAAAGCAATTTATTCAACACTACCAAATAACAAGTATGGATTCTTGACTGGTACATCACAATCAACAGCTTTTGTTTCAGGAATTGCTGCTTTGGTTTGGTCGCAAAATAGTAGTTTAAGCGCTCAAAAAGTTAAGTATATTATTGAAAAGTCATCACAATATAATCCAAACTTTGCTGGAAAGTCTCTTTACTCTTCTCATGCATCAGCACTTAAAGCAGTGTTGTTATTGAAGAACGGTAGAATTAATACGAATCCAAGAGCAATAGCAAAATCTAAAAACAAAACTTTTATAAAGCCTACAACGTATTTTAAATCGACTAAAAGCTTTTTTTATAACTATTAGTATTAAAGAACTTCAATTATAGAATAGAAACTATCTTTATTTGTAAGGAATTTATTCTTAAAACTACTAATAAGCTCAGCTTTTATGTTTTTTTTACACAGGCAAAGTAAATATCCACCACCACCTGCGCCAGTAATTTTTGTGCCAAGGCTTCCTTGGCTATTTAAAAAAAGAATCTTTTCTTCTACTTCTTGATTACTAACTCCGAGTTTGTTTAAGAGTTGGTGAATCAAGTTAAATATTTCTCCTAGGCTAATAGCATCTTTATCTTTTATTGCTTTACCTATGTTTGTGCATTGGGATTTTAATTTTTCAAAAATATTTAAATACTCTTGGCAATTAATTTGTCTTAATAAGTTTACTTTTTGTATTTGATCTTTACAGTTGTGAGTTTCAGAAGTTGGAAATAATACTAAAGAATAATTATTGTTGATTAAGAAGTCTAAATCAAAGAAATTTAAATCATCTAATGTGTTTTTAAAGTGAATATTGTGATTATACACAACTGTATATGAGTCTATTCCTGATGATTTACCATGAATAATGTTTTCACCGAGATGAACTAGTTTTGCAAGCTCTTGAAGTTCTGTAGGTTTCTCAAGAGACGCTTGAGCCAGTACATTACAAAGGGCTGCAGATGATCCAAGTCCCATGCTTATTGGTATTGTATTATTCATAATAAATGTTTGTCCGGATTCAATTTTATATAATTCTAAAATTGATTTAAATATACTATTTTGATCATCACTTAATGGAGAAGAGTTTAAAAAACACTGATATTTTGTATTCGGAATAATTGAAAGTTTTAATGTTGCTTTTTTAACTGGGACAACAAAAGCTTCTGTGCCATATAAATAGCCAAACTCACCAGCTAATATACATTTACCATAACTAAAATAATCTTTAAGCATAGTTTAGCTATTTAAAGAAAAAGTTAGTAATATAATTGTAATAATAATCATTCGGCAGATTATGGTTGTTAGTAAATTACTTTTTTCTAAAATTTTACCTAAGCCAAAGCTAGCAATAAATATAATGATTAATGAGGCAACACTTAGTGTTCCACTGGCCCATAACAAGGCTTCTAAAAAAGCAACATTCCCTATTCCCCATTCTGGAGAAAGGTATCCTCTGAAAAGTATTTCAATTGCTGGATTAAAGATGAAAACAAAAATAAAAATAGTTAATGGGCTAGATATACTAAAATAATTTATTGATGAGCCAGAGCTAAATCCAAGTTTTCCACTTGCCAAAATATATGTAGTAATGAACACAGCCAAAGCAGTGGCTATCAAGTAAAAAATAGATTGCTTGTGTTTAAAAAGTTGTCGATTTTTAAAATCAAGAAGAGTGAATTTTTCATGACAAAGTTTTAATTTTGACTTTAAAACAAAGTGAAACAAAATACAGGTAATGAATGTTAAGATTGATCCTATAACTAGCCTTGTTTGAAAAACTTCTCCGCTGCCACCAGCCATTGTCCATATACCAATTAGTGATGCGCAAGCATAAATAATTGGAAGGATAATTTTGTTTTTTGAAATAAAATTTTGAGTGTCTGTGCTCATGATGTACAAGTATATATTATTACTTACTTATTATCAAAGTTACTATCACTCCAAATTTCAATATTTGATCCTAAGTATTGTAAAGTATCTCTAGGAATGGGCTCTTCAGAAATTAAATGAATATTGGGACCAGCGTCTATTGTATAGTAAAAGCTTCGGTTTTTTATACTATTTATTTTATCTAGAACTTCTAAGGTTTTTGGCAGCAAATAATTTATTCCGGCTGCTTGTGATATTTTGTGCATTTCAAGACACTCAACTTCAATTATTTCCCCAAGTAATTTAATATTTTTTGTTTCAATTGCCAAAAGTGTAGATTTAATTCTATTTTGAATATTGCTTAATCTTTGTTTCATTAGAGGATTGTTGTCCACGCTTTTATGTCCTTGTGAGGATGGTGTTTTTTTTCTTGATGGATCAATAACTAAAACAGTGTTATAAAGTTTCCAGTTAGATACTATGGGTTTGGCGTAACTTTCTTGCCAGTAAAAAAAACCATAACCAATTGATCTGCAGGCAGATCCAGAACCCAGCCTAGATAACTTAGAAAATTCTGAAATGTTTTCTTTGAACCATTTCATAGCCCCATGTTCACCTAAAGAAATTTTAGCCATTAATTTCGTAAGTGCACAATAAGCAGATGCAGATGAAGCAATTCCAGCCCCATGTGGAAAGTTATTTTGGCTAGTAATCTGATAACAAATATTTTTTGGCAGGTTAAAATATTTTTTCAAATAATTTAGCTGATTAAAAAATTTTGGATCATTTTGAATAGTAAATTTTTGTTGATCAAAGCATAAAATGTCAGACTCACTTATCTGAGCACTCATAGAAGTTTTTGCTCTGGTAAGAGTCATGCTAATTGAAGGGTTTAGAGGTATGTTTCTTGTGGAGTATTCCTTAGGATTGTGTTCTTTTTTACCCCAGTATTTTATAAAAGCAATATTGGGATGAGCAATGGCTTTAGCTATCATACTTTGTTGCTCCTTGGCTGGTAATATTATAGGGATTTAACACAAAATTGTTTTCCTTTATAAATGATTTTAGCTGATTTTGTTTTTGTTCATTTACGATGCAGAGAATTCCATCCCCTCCACCGGCTCCAATTGTTTTAAAGCATTTTATAATATTTAAATTTACAAGGTTTTGAAAGGCAGAGCTTATTTTTTCAGGAATAGCATTAATTTTTTCTAGTTCTTGATGATGTTCACTAATTGCCTCTTGCCAGTTTCTCTTGAATAAAAACTTTTCAGTCGATCTAGCGATATTGTTGATTGAGTTTTTATTAAGATTTAAGCGTTCTTTAAATTTTATCGTAGAAACTTTTTCTTTAGTATGAATTAATTTTAAATTTTTAGGCCATGCAAGTTCAATTTTTTTAAAATTATTATTGTTAAGCACAACAGAGCCGCCAGAAAGTTGAGCAGCCAAGTCTAGCCCTGAGCTAACTCCATTATGCAAAGGTTTATAATATTGCATAATCTTTCTCCAGGTTTCTTGAGTATCGGTTAAGTTCGTTGGTTCTTTTGAGAAGATAAAATGGAGGCAAATAGCAACAGCACTACTTGAGCCCAGCCCAAAATCTTTATTCCATAAGCAGTTAAGTGATAGATGTTTGTCTGCGAGATAGTTTTCACTTGTTTTGTAATTGTCTATAATTTTTTTTACAAATTCAAATTTAGTATTTAAATTTTTTATATTGCTTGGGCTATATTCTGTTTGGTTACTGATAAATTTAAAATTATTTTGATTTTTGTAAATTTTTCCTTCGAAATTTACATCTAGGCAAGTTGCCACGCCGGGATTATTATACAGCACAGCCCATTCTCCAAAGAGTGTAACTTTAGCGGGTACTTTTACCGTGGTATTCATTAAATTAAATTATCAATATATTCTTTTTTGCTTTTAGAGTAGTTAATGTTACCTTCTCGTAGTTTTTTTAAAATAATTTCTGCATTGGCAACATTGATTTTTTTATTAATTACTAGCTGGCTTGCTATAACCTCAATTTCTTTTCCTTCAGCCCCTGAAAGTAAAGCCACATTTTTAGCATGCATTCTCATATGACCTTTTTGTATGCCAGTGCTAACTAAAGCTCGAAGAGCAGCTAAATTTGCTGCTAGTCCAGCACAGCAAATTACTCTGCTTAAAGTGTCGCTTTTTGGTTGGTTTAAAATCTGTAAAGATAATTTAGCAATAGGGTGAAGTCTGGTTACTCCTCCAACTGTCCCTATTTGTAATGGCAAAGTTATCTCTCCAATTAATTTATTGTTTTTAATTTGCCATTTGCTAAGCGATCTATATCTGCCAGTAATGCTGGCGTATGCATGTGCACCAGCCTCTATTGCTCGCCAATCATTTCCAGTGGCAATAATAATTGGATCAACACCGTTCATAATTCCTTTATTGTGAGTGGTTGCTCTGTATGGATCATTGTCAGCGATTAAATAAGCGTTAACAATATCTTTAGCAATTATTTCTCCATCTATTTCTTTGGTGGCAAGTAAGTCAAAGTCTATTTCACATTTTGCATAATATAATTGTTCACTAGCTAAGTTAGAAAGTATTTTTAGTAGAGCTTTTTGTTTAGTGATTTGCTCAATGATTGGAGCAATTCCCTCGCACATAGTGTTAATTATATTTGCTCCCATTGCATCTTTGGTATCAACAAATAAATGAATTTGAAGTGTGTTAAAATTTATTTTTTTATTTTCAATTAGTTTTACTTTAATATCTTTTGCTCCGCCACCTCTTTGAACTAAGCGTGGAAACAAGTCGTTTGCGGAGTCAATTAAGTTTTGTTTTTCATCTAATATTGAATTCTTCAATTCGCTGGTTATTTTAGGATCAAAATCTATTAAATATACTTGGCCAATCATTAAGCTTTCAATAGTTTTTGTAGTGAATCCTCCACTATGATAGACGATTTTGGCAGCATTAGATGTTGCGGCAATAACAGAGCTTTCCTCTACTGCCATCGGCAGCAAATAATCGCTATTATCTATTTTAAAGTTTGTACAAATTCCAAAAGGCATTGGGAATGATCCAATGGCATTCTCAATAAATAAATTTGTTAATTCAAAATCCAAAGAACCATCTTTGGTTAACATTCTTATTTGGTCAACAGGAAGATTAGTGAATTTAGTTAAAGCATCGAGTTTTTCACCGCGATTTTTTTTATAAAATTGTTTAATTCTTGAAGAGTTAGTCATTTGTTTTTTGATCCTGATTTTTCAATTCCAGAGCTACAAAACATAGCTATTTTATAAGTATTTAATAATGATAAGTAAAAGCTTTCAAGGTCATTATAGGACTTATTTGCTTCAATTAAAAAAGGTTTTGCCATGCCACTCATTTGAGAACCAAGGTAATGTGCTTTAGCAATGTCTAGCCCATTTCTTATTCCTCCCGAGGCGAAAATTGGAAAATCACTAGGTAACTCATTTTTTAAAATTTCTATACAATCTGGTGTAGGAATTCCCCAGTTTCTAAAGGTTTCACCTAATTTTATATTTCCTCTAAGACCTTCAATATATCCCCAGTGAGTTCCACCCAGCCCAGCAACGTCAATGGCGTCAACTCCACATTCTAGAAAATATTTTGCTGATCTAGAATCTACTCCACAACCAGTTTCTTTAATAATTATTTTAATATTTGGATGATTTTTTCTAAGATCGTTAATAAGTTTACTTAATTTTTTAATTAATCCCTTAAAGTTTGTTTGTCCTTCGGGCTGGAGGCATTCTTGTAAAGCATTACAATGGAAAATTAAAACATTGCTTTCAATGCTTTCTAACAGTTGCAAGCAATGTTTTATCTTAGCTCCATAGTTTAGTTGTATCAATCCTAAATTTGCCCACAGATTTGATTTGGGAAATTGTTTTTTTAAATCTACAAAACTTTTAAGTTGTGGATTTTCAATTTGAATCCTCATTGACCCCAGTCCCATCGGAATATTGTAAGTACTACTTAATTTTGCCAAGTTAAAATTTATATTATCAGCATCAGTTGTTCCACCAGTCATGCTGGAAATAAAAATTGGGGCAGAAAAAGTATTCCCTAAACAACTTGTTTCAATATTTAAATTGTCAAAGCTTTCTTCAGGTAATACACAATGTTGGAGGTTTATATTATCCCAATAATTTGTTTTTATACTATCAACATTTTTATTTATACATAAATCAAGATGGTCTTGTTTTCTTGATTTTGTGGTAGCCATACATGCTAAATTACTAGATTTATTTTACATTGGTCAATCACAAAATGCTTCAGTAAATGCTTTTGAGGGCAATGTAATTAATTTAAAATCAAGCAAATTATCTGGACAAAGATTTTTGAATGCAAGATTTCCGACTCTATCTAAGGTGAAATTTTCAATGGCAGTTTTAGGTTCTATATGAGAAAGTCTGATTATTAACGTTATTAGACTAGCAAGTTCATCAGGTATTGCCTGAGATAGTTCTAGTGTATCAAGCTGTTTTATCCCATAAAGTATTTTTTTAATAAAATGAGAATTTGGAAATCTAAAGCTTGAATAAGGATCAATGGCTGCCCCTCCATATGCATGGAAAAATTTATCCACTTTACTAAATAATATATTAATAATTTCTTCCTGTTGTTTTTCAGATAGTTTCTCTAAAGCTGCTCTTACTTTTGCTTTGGGTAATTTTGGATCTTGCCAAAATTCTTTAGGGAGTTTTAAATCCCTGATTAGTTCTTCTTTTTTGGCAATATTAACAAATACCATTGATTCATTATAAAAAAATCTAAGATGTTTTTTTACTTCAGGGTCTGCAGCTATTTTTCCTGCTAACTCAACGCCAATTTGTCTAAATTTTCTTTGATAGGCAATTCTTTTGGGTAATTGTGGCGAATACATTCCAGCAAAGTGAGCAAGGTCGTGTTCAAAAAAACTTGTTTCTTCGCTTAAATTAGGGGAGAGTAATCCAGCTAATGGATGAACACCTTTAGTTAAATGTTGATAAAAATCAAAGCTATTTAAACCACCTTGTACAATATCATAGCTATCTGGGATTAATTCTCCCCAGGATAGATAATGATAATGCTTAGTTTCTTTATTGTAAATTGGAATGGATGGCCTGATTAAGTCATCTTCTGTAGCAAGTCCTCGGGCAATCAACTCATCGGCCATTTTATTTATTTGTAAGTATATACTGCCAATCTCTGGAATTACTGGCTCCTGAGAATTGGAAAAGTCAAAGCCTAAAGATTTTAAAAAATTCATGTAAATATTGTCGGGATTATTTGCTAATAGTTTGTATTGATTACCAACAGCCCAATCAGTAGTCATATTATGCTTTAGGGTTAATGTTAAAGAAGCAGTATGAGCTTGCCATTTTTCTTTAGAGGCTTTTAAATTTTTTTTATAATTACTAGTATATTTAAGAAACCAAGCAATATCATCACAGGTAAGCTTCTTTTTAAGTTTATTCTGTATTTTAACATCTTCATTTTTATGAGGGTTTGAATTTGAATATGAATTGCAGCAAAAAAAAAATATCACAAGGACAAAGTATTTAAAATAACTTGCTGGAAAAATTTTCCGGCTCATAACAAATTTCATTTAATATTATCGGATACTTTATTGTTTTTGTTAACCCTTAGGCAAAGAAATCTAGCCAAACTAATTTTTGACGCTTCCGAATCCTTGTTGACTTGATAATATATAAAATTACATAAATTAATAGAAAAAAAACTGTAATTAATTATTTTTATAAGCATATATTGAGAAATTCTTTATTTTTTATTTACAATGGACGTTTAGCTTCAAAATTATACATGTTGTTATTTTTTAACTGTTGTTTTCTTTAGTTATAAAAAAAAAATCTAAAGTTTCTTTAAAAAAAAACCGCCAAAGTCAAGTGGGGGATTTATGAATTTAACAAAAAACTTTAATATTTTATTTTTTACTTTAATACTTACAGGATTTTCATTGTCGTTAGGTAGTTCAAGAAGAATCCCTTCTAGTTCTAGTGCGGAGAAGAAGCCAACTATTGTTTCAGCTTGGTATCATCATTGGTGGTATCAGGGTAGATTTGCAGGCGATAGAGAGAATTATAAAAATGAGCCATTACTTGGCAAATATGTTATAAGTGATGATACTGTAAAAACCCATGCAACTTGGGCTAAGAATCATGGAATAAATACTTTTGGTTTAGATGTTTGGATAGATCCATCAAACAAAAAAGGTTGGGTTGATAAACATAATGATATTGTAGCTAGAGTTTTAGATTCAGAAAGAATGAATTATTTTTTCTTAATAGATCGTGATTTATCTAACGGTGGCTGGCAAAAGTATAATTCGCAACAAATTGCTGCTGAAACAGTTGAAGTTATCAAGCCTTATTATAATAGAAATCAATATTTAAAAGTTGATGGCAAGCCGGTAATATTTTTTTGGGCAGCCTACAATACAGATTGCGATTTTTGGAGAGACGTAAGAGCTGGAATTGAAGGTCAGCTGGGTCCAATTACTTTAGCTGCAGATTTAAAATGTGCCGATATTAGAATGCTGTATAATCCATATTTGCCAACCAAGGGTAATCATAAAGGCCAAAATGCTAGACAAAAAGATCTGTGGAAAGACTGGTCAGGAGATAGAAGACCATGGGTTCCTACTACTCTTGCGGGTTATGATGATCATAAAGCAAGGGAAGGTAATCCTGCGCTTCCTTTGGATGCGGAAGGCTTTAGAACCAGTATTCAAAATGCTTTAACTTATGATCAGAGAATGAAAAATGGAGAAAAATGGTTAATGATTAACTCGTGGAACGAATGGCATGAAGGATCTCAGATTGAACCATCAAAGGATTTTGCTGATCCTTTTATTTTTCTTAAAGTTCTAAAGGAAGAATTAGATAAGTTAGATTAAGTAGTTAAAATATAATTACTAACCCTTCAGCCTACTTTATCTCAAGAAGAAAAGTAGGCTGAATAATTTATATATGAATTTATGAGCTAGTAGTTGGTTTTAATACGTTTTCTGCTTGGCTATCTAAGTAGGGCGGCATCAAAGCAAAATTTGGCTCAATTCCTAAAGTTTCTTTTAAAACATCACTCATTTCTTTAACAAATACATAAGTCATGCCGTCTCTAAGTTCCTTGGGAATATCCTCAAGATCTTTTTCATTTTTGTAACACATTAAAATTTTATTAATCCCGGCACGTTTAGCTGCTAGAACTTTTTCCTTAATTCCACCCACTGGTAAGACTGCTCCTCGTAGAGTAATTTCTCCGGTCATAGCAGTTTTAGGGTCCATTGTTTTGCCAGTTATTAATGAAACCATTGCGGATAAAATTGTTATTCCAGCACTTGGTCCATCCTTTGGAACTGCTCCACTTGGAAAGTGTAAATGATAATCATATTCCGTGAATGCATTCTTTGGTATTCCTAATGCCGGAGCATAGCTTTGGATCCACGATTTAGCAGCCATAGCTGATTCTTTCATCACATCACCTAATTTGCCTGTTAACTGTAAGTTGCCTTTTCCTGGAAACCTAGTGGCTTCAATAAATAAAATATCACCGCCCACTGGAGTCCATGCAAGTCCCGTGGCAATTCCTGGTTTCATTTCTCTTTGTGCAACATTTAGTTCATATTTTAATGGTCCAATTAAGTCATGTAGGTCTTTGCCGGTAATTTTTTGATTAGAATTTTCTTCTTTAGCTAAAATTCTGGCAACAGCTCTGCAAATAGAAGCAATCTCTCTTTTAAGATTTCTTACACCAGCTTCTCTGGTGTAATTAGTAATTAACTTTTGGATAGCGTCTGTCGCAATTTCTAATTGTTCTTTTTTAATTCCATGAGACTCAAGGTTTTCTTTAATTAAGTATTGCTCGGCAATTCTAATTTTTTCTTCCAGTGTGTAGCCAGGAATATTTATTATTTCTAATCTGTCTTGTAGAGCCCAAGGAATATTTTCTACTTGGTTGGCTGTTCCAACAAACATAACTTTTGAAAGATCAAATGCAACGTCTAAGTAGTGATCAACAAATGTATCGTTTTGTTCTGGGTCTAGTACTTCTAGCATTGCAGAAGCTGGATCGCCTCTTGAGTCACTTGCTAATTTATCTAATTCGTCTAATAGAATTACAGGATTATTAGTTTTCGCTCTTTTTATAGCTTGAATAATTCTTCCTGGCATTGCTCCAACATATGTTCTTCTATGACCACGAATTTCAGCATCGTCTCTTACTCCACCCATAGCAACCCTTACATATTCTCTGCCAAGAGCAGAGGCAATGGATTTTCCAAGGGAAGTTTTACCAACTCCTGGGGGTCCAGCAAGACAAAGGATTGGTCCTTTTAAGTCGCCTTTTAATTTCAAGACAGAGATATATTCTAGAATTCTTTTTTTAACTTTTTCTAAACCATAATGATCTTTGTTCAATACTTCTTCTGCTTTTTCAATAGACATGTTGTCGGGAGTAGAAATCTCCCAAGGCATTTCTACTAAAGTGTCTAAATAGTTTCTGATAACTCCGTGTTCAGCAGAATTTGGTGACATCCTTTGGAGCCTGTCCATTTCCTTATTAGCAATTTTGGTAACAGCTTCTGGCATTTTAGCTGTTTTAATTTTTTCTCTTAGCTCTTCATTTTCATCTTGATCATCCTTAACTCCCAATTCTTTTTGGATAGCTTTAAGTTGTTCTCTGAGGTAATATTCTCGTTGATTTTTTACAACTTCATCTTTTATATCACCTTGAATTTTTTTTGATAATTCTAAAATATCAATTTCTTTATTTAGTAAATGAGTAACTTTGTTTAATCTCTCGTGAACCACGCCAATATTTAGTATGTCTTGTTTTTCAGACTCGCCAAGATTCATATAGGTAGCCACTAAATCTGCAAGATAGTCTGGTTCATTAATACTCTCGACAAAAATTGCAGCTTCATCTGGAATGCTAGGAGATAAAGAAATAATTCTTCTAGCCAGTTGTTTCATATTTTTTACTAATGCTTGAATTTCAATTGATAATGATTCCCCAGTTTTTAATCCGTTTGGAATTGCTTTGATGTTTGCCATTAGTGGTGCATCTGGTTTTGAGTGAATTGCTGGGTCAGTATATTCAGATTCTAATTTAACTCGTTTAACTCCGTGAACTAAAACGGTAAGAGTTCCATCGGTCATTTTTTGAATTTTTTCTATTCTAGAATAAACTGCTGTACGATATAAATCTTTGAATTTTGGCTCATCAACTTTCTTTTCTTTTTGGGTTACAATGATTAAATGTCCGCCTTCACCAACATTTAATACTGAAGTTACTGATCTTGCTCTGCCTACAGAGACAGGCATTTTCATCATTGGAAACAATACTGCGTTGCGCAAAGGAAGAACCATCGCAAATTCAGGTATTTGGGTGTCATTTTTGTTGCTACTCACTAAAACTCCTTTAGATTAATTAACCATTTGTATAAAAAAAATTAACCTATAATTAAAGTATGGACTCCATTTTGCCGAAGTCAAGAGCATAAGGGCAAAGAAGTTTTTACAAAATCTTTGCACTGACAAAATTTTATGGGTCATTAAAGACAATTTAGTTTTTAAGGCTCTTGAGGAGATCGAAATTATATGAGCGAAGCTTACAAATTATCAAGTGAAGAGTACTTAACCAGTGCAGGGGTACGATTAGAGCCTAAGAAAAAAATCTATGTTTTAGAAGATGATTTTGATTTACAAGCTATTTTAAAACATCAATTAGCTAGAAAAGATTATGATGTGATTTGTTTTGATCGCGCAGAAGAAATTTTCGATAAAATTGAAGGTCAACAAGCAAACCTTCCTGATTGTTTTATTGTTGATATAAATTTGGCTGGAAATATGAACGGATTAGATTTTACTAGAATTTTGCGTGAGCGAAAAGATACGGCTTCAGTGCCAGTACTTATGCTAACAGCTAAAGGTGAAAATTCAGATATTGTTAGTGGACTTCAAGAGGGCGCAGATGATTATTTACCAAAACCATTTGAAATGGAAGTGTTCATGGCCAGAGTTGATTCACTATTAAGAAGAGTACAGAAAAATGCTGGTAAGGTTAGTTTGCTTAAAAGTAAAATTTCTTTAGCTGGAATTGATATGGATCCAGTATCAAGACAAGTAGTTGCTGAAGGTAAATTATTAGACTTAACTTTTTCGGAGTTTGGAATTTTATTTTGTATAATGTCTAGACCAAATGCAGTTTTCGATAGAGATGAATTACTTTTAAGAGTTATGGGAAGAAGCAGATCGCTTACTTCAAGAACTATTGATGTTCATGTAAGAGCGCTAAGAAAAAAACTTGGTGATCTGCAATCACATATTCATACTGTAAGAGGAATTGGTTACAAGTTTGTACCATAGTGTTTTTTACAAATGAAAATTGAAGACCAATTAAAGTCTTGGCTTGAAAATAAATATTCTTCTTCATTAGCTCATTGCTTTTTAGATTTAGAAGGAAATATGTTAGCTGCCAATCAAAGATTTCTAATATTACTTGGAATTGGAACTTCCAATTTAAAATTTGATAGCCTAAAAAAAATCTGGCCATTTTCAAATGATAATGATTCTGGATCAAAGGTTTTAAATCTTATTGTAAAATCTATAGATGAAGATTTACCAAATATAATTAATGTTCAAGCTCAATTAAAAAATTACGAAATCATTTCTCAGCGGATTAGGTTTGATGAAATAGACGGAATTATTGTTATCGCCAAATTGATTAGAAGCGGAGATCTTTTAGAGGATTCTGAATCAAGGCAAAATTTATTCCATAGTCTGTCACATGAAATACGAACCTCCACATTGGCTCTTAAAGGCTATATTTCAATGATTGAAAATTCAGAGGCACAAATTAATGAAAATGTTTTATCAGGCCTTAAAAGATCAACTGATAGGCTAGACAAAGTTATTTCCAGGCTTAGTGAGTTTAAAACAAAAATCCAAACAGAAGCGATAAAAAAAATTGCTTAAATATCTATATAGACCTGGCAATTACTTCATGCTCTTGACGCGAAATTGTCAATATACCTTAGAGCAATAATTAAGATTATGTTAATAGGTATAGATGATAACTAAAAATGAATAAAAATATTGTAGTATTGAATATGGGTCCTGCGGTGAATTTTATGAAAATTCTCATTTTAATAATGAACTTTTTTAGTTTTATTGTTTTCTCTGAAACTCCTAAGCAAAGTGATCACAGTCTTAATTTGCCAGGAAAATAATTAGATTTATCTAATTATTTACTAGATGTTTTTAAAGAGAATGTACCTATAGACGATTATGAATTTGATTTAGGATCTTTTGTTAATATTAATAAATTTACTTGTAAAACAATTAATCAGGTCGAGTCTCAAAAAGAAAAAATCGCTATTGAATTAAAAAAAATTATTAGGAAATTTGGCTCATCTAGAAAACAACAAGAAAGCTTTATTGATTTCGAAAAATTAATAAGTAAATTAAACATTATAGATCTTAAAAGCTGTGGCTTGCATCCAAATTCCATTAAAGCGCTAGAGGAAATCTCAAAAGATTATGAAATATATTTAAGTTCTTTTGCGTTAGGGTTCTTGAATTATTTAGAATCGAAAAATGGCCCTTTAACTGTAGATCAAAAATTGCCAAGATTTCCAATGCAAAAAACATGTCAGAAATACATTTAATGGAATATTACATGCCAACAAGTACAAGCAGTAAGCCAGAGGAGTTTTTTCTTCATAATTTAATTTATATTAAAAAATCTCAACTTCGCAATCAAGAGCAACAAAATGCTGCATATCTACACTATAATCACTACAAAAACAATCCAAGTTTATTAAAAACACATAATCTTCCAGCAAATTATATTGCTCAGTTAGGACAAATCTTAGAGATGAAACAAGCATCTATAGAACAAAAAGAATATGCATTTTCTCTTGCTGTTAAGGCCTATAAAAATAAAATACCGCTTTCTATTTTTTATGAGAAATTTATTGATATTGTTCAAGTTGAAAGCTTTGTTGATGATGCCTCTGCTGTTGATGTAAATAGTAAAGAAAGACATTTGTTATTAAGAGAGCAAGTAGGAAATATATCTTCTAGGAGTATTAAATTAAAAAAAGATACAATCGATTATTCTATATCAAAAGGTAGTTCTATTAAGGGAGACAGTGTTCACTCAACAAAAAAGGTAAATTCTAAAAAAGTTAGTTTATCTGTGCCGGATAAGTTTTTTCAAAATTTAGAAATTGCCCAGGATAGTCTTAAAGTGGTAGACCCTGGGTTCGTTACCAAGTTTAGAGGATTGTCAGGAGAGGAAATTCCTAAAAAGCTTTCTGCAGAGATAAAGGAGTTTAAAGGGTTCTTAAAAAAGAGACTTGATTCTGACCTGTTGAGGTCTAAGAGTCTTAAAAAATCATTTAATGGAAAAGTAAGTGGAGGATATAAGTTTAATAATTCTTTTATTCGTGAGGCAAGAAGGATTAAAGAGAAACTAGTTGAAGATATTGCTTTAAAGCATGCTAGATATAAAGATAGTTTTGAAAGTAGGATTGGAACATTGATTCCTTTGGTGGAATTTTTAGACTATGCAGATTTATCATCTAGAGAAATGATAAATAATCCTCATATAGCAATAGATGTAAACGAATTAGAGGGTTTACTGTATACTTTTAGAGAGAACGCAAATTTAATCAATGACTATAAAAACTATGATCCTTTAGTTGATGCTCAGTTATTAAAAGATCCTAAATTACAAGAGTCTTTGTCTGATAAAGATTCAAAAGAGATATTAAAATTTTTAACTAAAGAGGAGCAGGAAAGTTCTAACTCTAGATCAGAAAAGATTTCAAATATCTGGTCTAGATTAGTAGCTTTAAACTACAATAATAGCGTTGTTAAAAAGCGATATAGTCAATCTACTTCTAGTTTTAGAGGTGGTAATTTTTATAAAAGGCCGAAAAATTCTAAACACTCTAATGCTCTACCAGGCAAAGATTTGAATTTAGCAGGAACAATTCCTGTTAAGCAATCTATTCAATGTAGTACTGAGTGTTTTGGATTTGCTGTTGCTAACGAAATAAATCAACATTTAAATTTAAATGAAGAGGATAAAAATAAAAGAGTATCTTCAAGATATGCTTATGCAATTGGGCACATTGCTTCTTTGTCTGGCGGTAAGGTTAATTCTAATAATTTAAAAGAGCAAAGAAAATTTTTGGACAAAAAGGTAATCTTGGATCATTCTGATGGCTCCAAAGAAGTGCTTTTTTTAGATAAAGGCGGAGTTGCCCTTGATTTAGTAATGAAAGGAATGTCTTCTAAAGGAATTCCTTTAGAGGAAAATTATTCTAGTAGTAAACCAATTATTTCTCATGAAGACTTGTTCCCTGAAGATACTACAAATATAAATGGGCCGAGGTATGTGGTAGATAATTATGAGGACATTGGATTTGGAGATAAAAACAAATTTACTGTTAATTACATTATGGAATTTTTAAACAATAAATCTAAAATATTGACAGTTGGCCTTGCTTCACAAGATTATTTGTTAAATGAAGATTGGATAAGATTTAAACCTGAAACTAGTAAGCTTGGTCATGCGGTTAATATTGTTGGTTATGGATATGACTATAGTCCTTTTGATGAAAAGTATAAGCCATACTTTATTCTAAGAGATAGCAATCATAAGTTTATTTACGATGCAAAAATAGGAGCAGAAGAGTTGGTAAATATACTAAATTATGCTGTTACTGTTAATAAAGTTTCTAGAGAAAAGCCTGCAGAAAAGGAAACTTTAGAGTAAGAACATTATATGTAGCTTATCGGAATTTGTATTATTTTTTCGGCGAGCATTTTTATTTCCTCTCCTCTGTTAACAACAATTGCTAGTGGGCAATTATTATCAATAATAAAGTTTTTAAGAGTAAGGATTTGGTTTTTATTGGTTTTAATCCCACTTTTTATTTCTATGGGAATGGTTCCAAATCTTCCCTCAAGAATTAGGTCAATCTCTGCCTTTGCTTTAGTTCGGAAATAATAATAATTAAGTTTAGAAAATTCTAAGTTGGCCATTTTTATTAGCTGCTCAATAATAAATGATTCCCAAATTCTACCAAATTGAACATGATTAATTAATTCTTCTGTAGAATTAATATTTAAAAGAAAGCACAGTAATCCGCTGTCTCTTAGTTGTCCTTTAGGCATTTTAATCACTGTTTTTTTGGAATTCTTGGTATAAGAAGGGATGTTTCTCCATACAAAAGTACCGTTAGCAATTTCGAAATAATTTTTTATTGTAGGTTGGGATACATCTAAAGATTTAGAAAAATCTGAATAATTGATAATTTCTCCATTTGATCTTCCCATCATTTTTATAAAATGCTTATAGCTATTAAGTTTTAATTTTGGAAATAGTGATCTTACATCACGTTCTAAATAGGTTTTATAATAACTATCAAACCAAGTATCTACGTATTTTAATGAATTTCTATTCAATAAAGGTTGAGGATATCCACCAAATAAGCAGCTTTGAAAAATATTTTTTGGGTTATTAACGGTCTTTAATTTTTTTAAAGCCTCAAGATTAGAAATGTTTTTCATAAGTAGAGATGGTTTTGTATTAAAAGATTCAGATAGGTTAAACCCAGGAACTTCCACAATGGCAATTCTTCCAGCTAGTGTTTCACTTATATTTCCCAATAATTCTGGTGAACTTGATCCGCTAATAAGAAATTGCCCATTTTTTTTGGTCTTATCAATTTCTACTCGCAATGATTTAAATAGATTTACAGATAACTGAGCTTCATCAAATAGTATTGGTTTTGAATGGTCGTGAAATATAACTGAAGAGTCGTTTTCTGCTAATTCAAAATCTTGATCATCCTCAAGATCGAAGTATTTTGCCTTGGGATATATACTTTTAAGCAATGTTGACTTTCCAACTTGCCTAGCTCCAATTAGGGCTACAGCAGGAAAATTTTGCATTAAATAGATGATTTTATTGATTAAGCTCCTCTCTACCAGTTTTTTTTTATAGTCCATATCTAAAGTATACCTTTGAATATAGACTATGTAAATTAAATATTTGTTAAGGTGAAAATGTAGTTATTTTTATAATTTAACTCAATAGCTTTGAGAAATTATTATATTGGAGGTAAATCCGCATGAGTATAGGAAATAAACTAAAAAAACGATTAACTAGAGATTTTGTAAAGGCTAAAAGCCACAGCCTTTTTGAGTGTTGGTGATTCTTTAAAATTCTAGTTCAACGTTAGATTGATAAACCAAAATTTAAAGACTTTTAACAAAGCCAGCTTCTGCACGAGGCGGGCCAATATATTTTCAATAATTCCCAAGTTTAAAAGTAGAGATATAGATCATTTACTAGGGGTTTATGAATGCCTTAATGCTAATATCTTCATCGATTAACGGCCAGTGAATGCCATATCCACTAGGAGAAATTTCAAATTGAGAAAGTTCTTCTTTTGACGCTGAAGAAAGACGAGAAAACCAAGCAATAGGTATTGAAACAACTCGCCCATCACTTATATCGGCTGTGATTGAATCAGATAATATACTTAATTTTAAAATTTTTAGCTCTTCAAGCGAAGGCCTTTTTAATGCTTCACCCATGAAATTTTCTCCATCCTTCTATAAATATTTTAACATGTTCTAGAGTGATTTTTAATACTTCTTTTTGTTCTTGAGATTTATAACCGTAAACCCTTGAAATCTTTACAGGCTCAAGCCATAGCTTCATTTCTCCACCTTTTCCAATAACATGGATATGTGGAGGTTCGTTTCCCTCTCCTGAGTAAAAGAAAAAACGATATCCATTTTTACGAAGAATAGTTGGCATAGTTTATCACTCTCACTTTCCTCATTTAGATGACCCAGGATGCTTTTTAGCTTCAATTCTATTTTCGTATTTTTTTAGAACATTCATTAAACCGCTTTTTAAATCAACATCTGTCTCTATAGCCAATGCAATTAAAGAGAAATAGACGTCTGACAATTCTTCTGCAAAGTCATCATTTTTAGAAAAAGAAAAATTTCCATATTGAGTAGAGTTTAAAACCTCTTTGCTTAACTCTCCAACTTCGGAAACAAGGTCTAATACACGGACAGGAACGGTTTTTTTTAGAGAATATTTCTTTAAAAATTCATTTACTATTTTTTGATTATGGTTCATTTTTTTAACTAATGTCTGCTTCCCCATGAAAATTGTCATGAAATCCCAGCTATTTACAATATAATCAATAAACCTTGGTATTTAAAGTAAAATAAATTGTTTGGTATGATATTTGAATATTAGCTCCCCGTAGAGAGCAAGACTTTATAATTTTAACTAAAAGTTAACGCTTGTGACTTTAGCAAAATAACTTGGGAATTATTGAAAATTGGGGAACAAGTCTAAGATAATTTGATAAATATTAATTATTAAGAAAAAGCTAAAAGAATTAATAAAAATAAAAGAGCAACGACATTTAATTTAGTACTGATTTTATGGAGGCTTTTAAATTTGGTGGCAATTTCTTCTTGGCTATTTTTAGGTAGCTCAATAGCTTCAGGTTGGATGGCTAATAACTCTGGGCTAAGTTTAAACTGACAATACATAAAGATGCACATAGGTACTAAGCAAAGAAATATAGTAGCAATTGGTAGTTGCTTTTTTAAAACAATGAATTCAATTAATGTAACTATCAGAATTATTGCTCCGCAAATACTACCAATGGCAAAATATTTAGGGAATATCATTGCTTGCATACTGGCTGCATCGCTACGACTAAGAATTCTAAATACATTAGGGGCAATAACTGCGGCAAAAAATATCATTTCTCCAATCCAAATACAAAAAGCTAGTTTTTTTAAATAAATTAAAACACTCATTTTTAATTACTCCAATGCTAATTTTTAATACTGAGGGCTGAAAAATAATTTTTATCAGGAAATTCTTTGTTGATGTCAACATACTCAACAAGCTCATTGGCATATTCTTCAAGAGTGTTTTTAAAATATGGGCAACAACTATCAGGGCATTGAGATATTTCATCGGTAACTATGTTTTTAAATTTTGTTAGGTTAAATGTAATCATTATTTTATCCCATTGAGCTTTATTAATTGGCAAAGGAGAAAAGTCTAAGCCAGCGGCTTGATGAAAAAATCCAGCCACTAATCTTTGAAAAATATTTTCATTAATACTTAGTGGATTATTTTTAAAGTCCCAGTCTTGTTTATATTTTTCTCTAAGAAGCTCTAGGGTGGCCATTTTTGCTTGCAATATATTAGCCAGTTTTAATGTATTAGGTAAATATAATGAACTAATAAATTCATCTTTAATTTCTAGCTCAAGTTGCTGTTGTTGATCTATCTCAATATTCAAGTGTCGTCCTTGAAATATAGTGAGTATTTGCTGGTCGGTTTCAGGTAAAAAACTTTTGAAACTTCTAATGTGAGCAGCCATTTTATTTAAGTTAAATATTAATAACCATCCTAGGTTGTATAGGCTAAAAACAGATTGAGTTTTAAGGTGGTTTTGGCCAGCTTGAATATTGTTGTTGGCTAAATAGTTAAGTCCTAAATTTATGTAATGAATTGATCGCAAGCAAACACTTTGAATGGTTTCTTTGTCTGATTGAATATGTTCGTCAGCAATTAATGAAGCGTTTATTATATGATAACACTCTTGAATAAGTTGGTTTTTTTGATCAATGTTTTCTAATCCATTAATACATTGGTGAATAAATAAGTTACTTTGGTCAAAGTTCCATTGCACAGTAGGAAGAGTGTTGGGCTTATTCACTTGGTTATTCTTTGGGCTGAATTTATTTATTGGGTTGTTGGTTAATTGGGTTTTTTTAGCAGTTGGTGAGCCGGGAGAATACAGGTTAATGGACTCAGAGTGCTCCATGAAACCCATTTCCTGAAGCCTTATGTTTTTATATTTAATTGCTTGTTCATTAACACTTGATATTTGCTCACTTCTTGTAGAAAGCAAAATATTGTTAAGTTTTTTTAAATCAAAGGCTGCAAGTTTGTTAAATAGTTTTTGAAACGTTGATTTTAGTGGCAAGTTTGGTTTGTTAAATATGAGCGCATATTTAAAATCTACGGTAATTAATAATCTATCTTCGACAACAGGGGGAGGGGGTTCTTCCATATCGTAATCTAAAACAATAAATTCATTTAAAAAGCCAGTTATAAGTAACTCTTGATCTAATGAGAAAAATAACTCTCCTAACTTGTCAAGGTCTATTGAGGACATGGTGTCCATCCAATTGTTAAAATTTTTAGGCAGAAAGTTTGCAGCTTGCCAGCAATCAAGATCTAAGATTTTTTGTATTTTACCATTGGGAATCAGTTCTAATAATTGAGCTTTTTGTTCAAATGGTAGTGATTTACTTTGAGCAAGTAAGCTTATTTCGGGGGTTTGTTCAATTAAAGATTTTAATTCCTTGGTGGCTAAAGCAGCAGCTTTTTTATTATTTTCAATATTAGAATCTTTATTCATTTTAATTTTTTTTATCTACTATTTATCTAGCAGTAGTTTTTGCCGGTCCAGTTTCTGGTGGAAGAGAATTTACTAATATGTGAATATCATGAATTATTTGTTCTAAACCTTTCATGTTTTTTACATCTCTATAAGCTCTAATATTGCCAACTTGGTCGAGGATAACAAATTTTTCTGAATGAACAATTGAGAATAAATCAATTTCTTCATCTGGATTAGTTTGATGTTCAGTCCCCATGGGAACTTTAAGGCCATTTACTAAAAAGTTTTCTATTGCTTTAGTTTCTCCAGTAAGGAAATTCCAAATTTTTGGTTTAGCTTTAAATTTATTTGCATATTCTTTTAGTACTTCAGGGGTATCATTGTCTGGGTCAACGGTGATTGTTACAAGCCTTACAAACTCTCGAACATAGTGCATGTGGTTTTGTAGTTTAGCCATTTTTTGAGTGATTAATGGACATGTATCAGGGCAGGTAGTGAAAATAAAATTTATAACAGAAATTTTTCCAGCTAAATCAGCTTCGGTGTATTCTTGGTTGTCTTGATTGATAAGTTTAAAGGCTGGTGCTTGGGCAAGTACTGGCAGGGAATCTATTTGTTGTTTTTTCATGTAGGTTCTAATAATTGGGATAGAAAAAGATGAAATAAGAAAAATAACCCAAAAAACTGGGGATGAGATAATTTTATGAAATAAATTTGGGTAGGTTTTAGGCGATTTCATACTGCTTTTTATAGGGATTTTATATAGTTTTTTAATGCTTAGCGCAAGCTTAAATTGCTGATTGAATAATTAATTAAGCAGGGTTTTTTGGCGAAGAAATATAAGATAAGCATTTAATAATATTGGTTAAATTTATGGAGGCAGAGGGGTTTGTGAGAAAGCTAAGAAGTGCTCCGTCCCTATTGTTGGTGTTTGTTAAGAGAGGGTTAATTTTGTCTAAATTTTGTACAGTAGTTAATCCTAAAATGTTATCTAGGCGTAATCAGTGGCTTAATGTACTGTTATTTCAATAGCTTAGCATTTAAAATATATGGCCTGATTCCTGCATTTTTAAAGAAAAGAAACAATATATTTTTTAAAATTTAAGGAGAAAAGAATGAAATTAAACAAAGGAATAACGATACTATCGTTAGTAATTGCTCTTGGAGCATGTAGAGAAACCTTCAATGATAATGGAACTTATGTTCGAGCTTCAGATGTTGGTTCACAAACAACAAATGTTACTAATACAAATACTGCTTTGCCAACTAGTAACGAAACTCAAAATGTTACAAATCAAGTTGTAGAGCCAGCAGTGGTAAATAATACAACTGAAAATACAAATTGTAAGTTCACTGTTGTAAATGAAGGTACAGTTAATACATATGTAAGAGATTATTTAGCTGATGATTTAAATGGAGTTGAATTAAATATATATGATTTTGATACAGATGGTTCTTATGATTTTGATAATACCGAAACAGCAGAATTATTAAACTGGTTAATAGATTATAGAGATTTTTATTACAGTTTAGGTTCTGATGAAGGCGTTTCTTATATGGAGTCGATTCTTAGAAATTTAAATATCGGTAGAGATTATTACTGTACTATTGGTGATTTATATTTTTCTAATCCTAATGATACTGCTCAAAATTATATAGATTATGTTACTGGTAAATTAAATGATAATTTATCTATGGACTGTTCATATGGTATTTGCTCACCAAATACTTACTATTAATTTACTAATATAAATTCATAAAAAAGGGTATTAAAGCAGCTTGGTTAACAGGTTGCTTTAATACCCTTTTTTTTTGTGAAAAAAATATATATAAGTGTTCTTTTTCTTGATTAGCTTTTTAAGCTGAAGCTATGATATATTTTAGAGAAGATATGGCTAGCAAAAAAACTTCTAAAAAAAAATCAATTAAAAATTTAACTACTAAGCCAAGAAAGAAAAAAATTAATCCCAAAAAATTGGAAGATTATGAATTTCTTTCTCTTGATAATACTCCAGCAAAAGATACATGGAGAGCGCTTAGAATTATGTCCGAATTTATTAAAGGCATAGACGCACTTAATGAAGTTAAAAATGCAGTTTCCATGTTTGGTAGCGCAAGAACTAAGGTGGATTCTAAGGAGTATAAATTAGCCCAGCAGACTGCCAAACTAATCGGCTCTGAAGGATACACAGTTATTACTGGCGGTGGTCCAGGAATTATGGAAGCATGTAATAAAGGCGCATACCAAGCAGAAGCTACTTCTGTTGGATTAAACATCAAGTTGCCATTTGAGCAACACGAAAATCCTTATTTAGATATTAATGTAGAGTTTAACTACTTTTTTGTCCGCAAGGTTATGCTAGTAAAGTATTCAAAAGCTTTTGTGATTTTCCCAGGGGGTTTTGGTACCTTGGATGAAATGTTTGAATCTTTAACCTTAATTCAAACAGGTAAGGTGAAAAATTTCCCAGTGATTCTAATTGATAAATCCTTTTGGGGTCCTTTGCTAGACTGGATTAAAACAACCTTGATTAAGGGTAAGAAAATCAAATCAAGTGATTTAGATAATGTTTTTTTAGTGGATACACCAAAAGAAGCACTTAAAGTAATAAAATCTTTTGAATAGTTAAATTTCTTAATTCTGCTACCTTAGCCTTGGAAAAAAAGCTTGATTTTGTCTAATTACTTTACAGTTAATGTTCCTAAAATGTAATTAAAATTTCCAGCTTAGTGAAGTCTATATAATATCAGATATTTATAAGTATAAAGTTTTGGAACACATTCTGCATTAATATAGTACAAAATAAAAATAATATTTAGATAATAATTTAAATAAAAGGAGAAAAAAAATGAAAATAAATAAAGGTATAGCAATCTTAACTCTAGTTGTAGCACTTGGTGCTTGTAGAGAAACTATAAATGATAACGAGGTATTAGTTCCAGCTTCAGAAGTTAACACATCAAATGGAGATCAAGTTGTAGTAGATACTTCAACTAATGATAATGATGTTGTAAACACTAATAACAACACAGACTCTACTACAAATGATAATTCGGATGCTGATAACACTACAGTATGTGAAGGTAGTGTAGAACAAGTACCTACTGCGGTCCAAACAAGAGATTATATTAGTGGTCCACTATCAAGCAATTTATTAGCATTAGGATTTAATCTTAATGATTATGATTTTAATGGAGATAATGTTTTTACTGTAAATGAGTTAACTCCTTTGATAAATGATATTGTATATTATTCAAATTATGTTTATCAAGATCAATCAGGATATAAAGAATATAGTAATTATGTTTTAACAATGCTTGGAGCTTATAGATTTATCTGTACTCAAAATGATTGGCAGGGGCTTGCTGGTAACCAAAGTTTCTTAGACTTTTTGTCTACAAACATGAATATCTAACTTAAGCCAACATTTAGTTTAAAAAGGGCACTGTAGCTTTATTATTAGCTACAGTGCCCTTTTTTTTGTTTTACACTTTAATTTACTTCGCCCACATTATTTGAAGCATAATATTGCTTGAGTCTATATATTACAGTGTCTTTAAATCTTGCTAAATAATTTTCATGGCCCTCATTGATAAAAAAATCTAGTTCGGGTCTTAGGTTAACAATGTATAAGTTAAATGGGGTTTTACTTATTCGACTAACTAATTGGTTAATATTTTGTGATTCATAGAATTCAGGAGTTAGAATTAAAATGTAATCACGGTATTCACTGGCCTTGTCCGCATCATTTTTTAAAGTATCACTTAATTCTTTTTCACTGCTAATAAACTTCACTAAAACTTTTTCATAGTTGGAGTTTTCTTCTGGTTTGCTTTCTTTAAAGCCCATGGAAACTAACATATCAAAAACAGTAAATCTGGAGCCCATTTCATATAGATTTTTAAAATTATTAACTTTAAATCTTCGATTAGGTTTTACTGTTCCTTTTTTGTCAGTGGAATAAAGACTCCAAGAGTCAGTGTGAGTTGTATTAAAATTAAATCCAGCCACTGGGCTATTCATTGATTTAGAAATTTCTCCAGTAGGGTCTATTCCATTTATAAATATTGGCAACGGATCGTGAAATTGAAAAAGATCTTTCCAAGTTGCACTGGATATAGCAAAGGCAGCAAGTCTATGGTGCCCTTCCCAAACTTCTAACCATATAGCTTGTCCTTTTTGGTTGGTGACAATATTTAACAAAAATAAATCTTTATTGCCTTTTTCGTTTGTTTTATTGGCTGTTTGGCGAATTGAATTTTGGGCATAAGTATTACCATTTGCAGCTAAGGCAAATTGCCCAGCTAGGCTATTAACATCTTCAGGTTTTCTAACCACTCTATGGCCTGGCTTAGTTAAAATACGAAATGGGTCAAAATTTTCTATTACAAATTTTTGTAAAAATTCTTTTATTTCTCCATTGGCAAGAACATTGATTGCCTTTAAAAGGTTAAGTTCTTTGCCTGATTTTGTAATTGGCCCATGGGTTGCTAATTTAAAACTACCATCTGGGGATCGTTCTCTTTTATCAAATAATAAAACATGGCTACTAGTTAAATCATAATATTCTCTAGGGATAAGTTTAGATATTCCAGTTAAAACCTTATGTAGTTTTGGATCAAAATTAAATCTCTCACCATTTTCTCTGGTGAATTCTCCTTTTGGTGATTCAAACACATAAAAATTAGTGCCAGATTGTGTATTGCGAATCCCAAGCTTTATTATTTTAACTGAGGGATTAAATTCTAATAAACTACTACATATATTAGCGGAAATATTTATATTTAATACAGAAAATGAAGCTATTAAAAATATCTTGTATAGATGTTTATATACAATACAATTCATTAAAAAAATTTACCATCAATTTTGTCGTATTCAACAAAAATATAAATATTTTTAGATTGCTTATTCCTCTAGTAAGTCAATGTAAGAAATGTCCATATCTTTAACGGCTCTTTCGCCCCTAGTTGCAATTAGCATGTCGATAATTTCATTGGTAACTTTTCTTACTTTGTTGTGTTCTTTGTTAGTGTTCACACTGCTCCACCTAAATATATTAAGCTGAAATAGTTGTCTTTTTATATCCCATGTAAGTGGTTTTCTTCTGTTTGATTTACCTACTTTTTGTGATAACACACGCTGATATTCTTGCTTGAAAAGTTGCCAGATTGTAGCTCGAGTATTTTCTTGTATGTATATTAGACCACTTAAAAAGTAATCCATTTGTTTGTTAGTTAATTGGTAGTTTGCCAGGATAAATTTAAGGCCTTCGGCATATTGCTCAAAACCTTTAGCTTCTAGATTGTAAATTCTGTAACTTGAAAATACAGATAGATATCTCTCTATTTCATATTCTGTTAAATCACGTCTTTTCATTCTGGATAAAAATGGGCTGTTTTCAGGATTTAAAATTGGATTGTTTAAATGATCTCTGGTTGAAAATTCTTCAGCAACTATATTTCTTAATTGAGGGCTTAAATCATCTCTTTGAAGTTGGAATATAATTCCTTCTCTAAGTAATAACACATCATAACTAGAGTTTACTAAATCATTAATAATAATTTTAAGGGTATCCTCACTAATTGGTATTTCTGACTTTAAAATTTCATTACCAAGGTTTTGCATGATATTGCTAATGTTATATTTTAGTAAAACACTTTTAAAGGGTGCAAAAATACTATAAATAATATCTTCTAATATGTTATTAGCAGTTTCTGCAGTTAAGTATCCACCTTCAACTATTTCTTTTGCTCCAATCCGTTCAACAATAGATTCAAGTGTTTTTTTAGCAGTTAAATAATATGGGGCTTCTGAATTTTTAATTAGTTTTGCTAAAATAGATACATATTCAGCAGTAGGATTTTGTTTAATTTGATTAAATATACTTAGGTATACAGCTCCAGTTTTTTTCCAAAAAATCTTATTGTCATTTGTATTTTGCTTTTCCATTATCAGGAGAAATTTTAACAGGACTTTTATTTCACCCTTTGTTAGTCCAATAGCTGCTCTTTGGGCAATAAGACTTGTAACGTTTAAACCAAATTTTGATGGAGAAAATCTTGAACCACTAGGCCTGGTGTCTATCGCTATAATTGCTTTAAAATCCTCGGGATTGCTTGTTCTTCCAGTAGTACTTTCTTCCATCAACCTTATAAGACTGGAAATGGTTATTGAGCCAATAGGGGAATATTCTTTTAGTAAATTAGAACAAATGCTGGCTTTTAGATTAATACTGCCAAGCAAAAATAAGCTTATAAAAAAAGTTATTGTGGCAATATTTAGAGTAGATTTTCTTAACATTGCTGTAAATATATTCAATCCTTTTTTGTAGTCAATTTATTTACTGTGTAGCCCCATTTTTTTTGTTAGAATTTTGTTTGAGTAATAAGATCGCTTAAATCTTAGTGTATTTTTTTTAAGCACTTTTAGTTTATGGACTAAGCTCAGGGCTGTCTTCAAAAAAAGATAAGATAGTAATTATTTCTTTTTCAGTTAATGCTCTATTTTTTTCAAAGCTGCCAAAATATGCTCTTCTGTTTAAAAGCTTTGTCATATGGGCTGCAAATACTCTTTTTGGTATTCTAGATTTTAAGTCTTGAAGCTTTGCTGTAGTTATTTCATAATTTTTAAAATTAGGTGTATTGCTATTTACATCAATTAAGTTTGTGCAAATGTTAGAGTTTGAATTAACAATACTAAGCAAAAATAAGCTTATAAAAAAAATTATTTTTATATAGTTCAAAGTATAGTTATTTAGGTCCGTTTAAAACCGCAGCTAAAATTTTAATGTTGTTTTTGGCTTAGCATAAAGTTGCTTAAATACTTGCTTCAAGTCTTCTGCCTTAATTTGATCATTGATTTCACGTTTAAGGACCTCACCTTTTTTGCTAAGTTCTGGAATTTCATAAAGACTTCTATAAGTGGCTTCCAAAATATATTTAAAGTCGTTACCTTCCTCTAAAGTTTTTCGAGCAATAATTTCTTGAACAAGTGCATCTAAATTCATGCTTGGATATGTTTCAAACTCTAAATTTTTCACTTCTTCTCTAGTGGAATAGTTCTTAGCAAATATTATTATACCGTTAAGCATGTAATCAGCAACAAGTCTACTCGCTACTAAAGATGTTATGTAATTTTCTTCAAATAATTTTACTACTCCTACGTTAGTTACAATATCTTCCAAAGTTTGTTTTACTGATGTGTAGAAAGGTCGATTATATTCACGCAATATTTCAGCTAAAACAGGGATAAATCTTGGATTAGTATTTATTGATTTAAACAACGGAAGATATACTTCTCTTAGGGTTGACCAAAGAATTTTTGCCTGTTTATCGTTAGAAATACCAATAAGAATTCTTAAAAGGGCATGTATTTCACTTTCTCTTAGTGGTTTCCCTATAGCTCTTGATGCAACTAGGCCTAATACACTTTGAGCAAACTTTTCTGCATTGAATACTTTAGTTCTGTATATTTGACCAAAGCCTGGGAGTTTTAAATATGAACCATCCTGTAATTTATCAACAGGCTCTCTGGATTCTGATCTTAGTTCAAATAATTTATCAGTAGAGATTATAATAGTTGGAGTTTGGTTTTTATTAAGTATGTTGGAGCATATGCTGGAATTAAGACTGTTAGAGAGAATAAGGCCAAGTAACCCAATACTAGAGAGTTTAACCAGCTTTTTAAGTTGGAAAATGGAAAGGTTTAAATTCATTTAAGTAAACATACTAAGTTTATTTAAATGGTCAATTAAAATACGAGCTTGAAACGCAGGTTTTATATTATTGTATTTTGGATATAGTGTTTTATCTGCCCGAAAATAATAGCTTTACAGTAAACTATTTAGAGTTTTTAAAAGCTTTTTTCTTTTCCCAATCATATTTAAGATCATTAAGGCTTTTAATATAATGTGCTAGGGCCCATTGGTTTCTTTCACTTTCGGCTTCATCTCCACTTGCAGATAGCATGCCTTTCCATGAGGCCATTCCAGCTCCATTTACTCCGGCATTAAGTACTCGGTAAATATCTTCAAGTCTGTTGCCTGATTTAATATGATGTTTAGTAAAATCTGGTGGCACGAATTCTACTCCATACTCAGAAGCTAATGGCAAACTTACATGTAAATTTTCTCGATAATCATCATCATCAATCCCTGATTCTGTCATTTCAATGGAGTGTTGATTCATCACGGCTTTACTGTCGTAGGCTGCATGGCAGGTGAAACATTTTCCAACTCCATTATAAACTTTTCTACCTAGTTCAATTGCTTCATTGGCTTGATTTGCAGTGAATGGATTTTGGGAAATGTCTAATGCTTCCCCTGGGACTTCTTCTTTCCAGATATCAGAAAAAGTTTTAATGTATTGAACTACTGCATTTAATCTTTTGTCACTTATATCCCATGGAAGCATAGGGGTTCCAGTCAATCCGTACCTAATAGTGTGGGCAAGATCAACATCTCTGGGAAGTTCTCCGCTGCTAACATTAGCAAATTTAAAAACTCCTTCTTTGAAGTTTCTAGGAGGTGGATATGCACCCATGGCAGCAGGCCCAAGTCCATCACCACTTATTCCATGGCATTGCATACAGTAATTAGTATATGTTTCATGGCCAAGATTTAGGGTTTTTGCCGAAACCCATTCTCCTCCAAGCTTTTGTGGCATATCAAAAGGTTTTTTGATTGCTGCCTTAATTAAAGCTAGTGGAAGTATAACTAGGAAGAATGCCAGCAGAATATATTTTATTGAATAAATAAGATTTTTTTTCATTTATATCACCACGATAATTAAAAAATAAAAAAACAATACCAATGATACAAGGTATTGTGCCCAAATACAGGAAAAAATATTTTTAGGCCATTTATTAAACCTTTTAAATTTAATTCCAGCCAAAAATTGTACAAGAAATAAAATAGCTAATGCCATAATTGCAGCGCCATTCATGGCAAAGTAAAAAGTGTGCATAATACTAGTCTGAAACAAGCTACTATTTGTTGCAATACTGGTTAGTAAAAACAGGGAGTAAATAATATTGATGGAATTAGTAATCAGCAAACTATTCCATAAAAGTTTTTGGTTGTTTTTGTTGAAAAAATAACCAAAAACTGTGGCGATTAATCCAAGCAGTGCAGGCACGCAATAAGTTAAGTAATCCATAACCGGGCTTTGTGGTGGTGGCCAGGTTGGAAACCTTTCTCGGTAAATTAAAAAAGTTAATGCTAGGCTGGCAAAAAACATTATTAGCGCGGCAATTAATATAAAAACTCCTATTTCAGCTGAGAATTTGCTAATAGAGTCTGTGGTTTCTTGCTCTTTTTTTGTTTTATCAATTGCTTGATTAAATAAGTTTTTTTTCATTACAGCATTGTTCATAAGTTAATTGCTTTCAGGTACGGCTCCAACTTTTTTACTAACTCCTTCGATGTATTCAGTTTGAGAAATCCAATCTTTGTCAGTTACCAAAGGATTAGAAAATTCATGAGGTCCATTTACTACAGTTGGGATTTTATCAAAGTTATGAACAGGAGGAGGAGAAGAAATTGTCCATTCAAGTGTTCCAACATTCCAAGGATTATTTGATGCTTTCTTGCCAAAGAAATATGAATAAATCATGTTGAATACTCCAAGGCATAAGCCCAAGAAAGCTATAACGGCTGCAATCCAAATGTATCGACTTGCTCCAAGTAGCGACTTCATGAAATCATATTCGTATGGGTTATAATATCTTCTAGGCATTCCTTTGTAGCCAAGAACCATAAGGGCTACAAAAATAAATACTAATGGAATAAAGGTCATCCAGAAATGTATTTTGCCAATTCTTTCGCTCATCATTTTACCAAATAATTTTGGGAACCAAAAATAGGTAGCTGCTAAAGTTCCAAGCAATGCTGCTGATGCCATTGTTAAGTGAAAATGGCCAACAACAAAATAAGTATTATGTAGCATTAAGTTTGTCGATACTGCGGCTAAGTGAAGACCAGTAAGTCCTCCAAGGCCAAAGGTGAAAACAGCTCCAATGCTAAACCACATAGCAGTGGTTAGTTGAATTTGCCCTCTCCACATTGTGCCCAGCCAATTTAAAAAGAAAATACCAGAGGGTATGGATATCATCATGGTTAATGTTGTAAACGCAGAAGTTAGTAGTGGTGCCATGTTAGTGGTGAACATATGGTGTCCATAAACAACAGTTGATAACACCGCTACAGCAGACATTGAGATTGCTGTCCACCTGGCATTAAAGGCAGGTTTTCTAGAGAAGAATGAAAGCAAATCAGAGATCATTCCCCATGCAGGTAAAATAATAATATAAACTTCAGGATGACCAAAAATCCAGAATAAATGTTGGTACAAAATTGGATCGCCCATTGTTCCTTGCTGAGCAATTGCTCCAGCCAAGAAAAATTGGGTGCCAAAAACTCTATCAAGTAAAAGCAAAAGTAATCCAGAAGCTAGTACTGGGAGAAAAAGTGCATTTAAAATTGCTGTTAACCATAATCCCCATATAGAAAGAGGCATATCAAAATATCCCATGCCTGGTGCTCGTAAACGAATAACAGTAGCAACATAGTTAATAGCTCCAAGAATAGAAGCTGTTCCAATAATGTATAAACTTATTAGCCACAGCGTATGGCCAAGTCCAGGTGTCCAAGGGGCAGAAGCTAGTGGGGGGTATGATGTCCAACCAACTGCAGAAGGTCCCATAGGAACAAAAAACGAAGCAAACATTACTAGTCCGCCAACAAAAGTTAACCAGAATGAAGCCATGTTTAACCACGGAAATAACATGTCCCTGGCGCCAATCATTAATGGAATTAAAAAGTTACCAAAACAACCAATTAAAATTGGTGTAATAGAAAAGAAAATCATAATTGTTCCATGCATAGTGAATAAAGTTGTATATGCATCAGGGGGAATAACTCCATCACTAGCTGGATAGAGAAGATTGCCAATAATAGGAAAGGCTTGGCCAGGAAATGACTGAGCCCAGCGAATCATCAAACTCATGATGATTCCAACAAAAGTCCAAAACACCCCAAAAATTAGGAACTGCTTTGCAATTACTTTGTGGTCATAGGATATTAAATATCTTGACCAAAAACTTTTGGGCCTTGCATGAACATGTTGTTCTAATCGTGGATCAAACTCGTTAATTGAATCGTGGGTAGTAGTTGCGCTCATTTACTATTTATTCCTCAATCTATTTATTAGCGCTTACTTTTGCGCTAATTGGATTATCAGTTTTTGGTTGGTTAATGCCCCAGTCCCATCCCCACCTAGGCATTTCTCTTGATTCATCATAGGTTTTAAGTGCCCATTCACTCATTTCATTTTTCCAGTCGGCAAAGTCTTGAGTCTCTACAACTTTTAAAAATGCTTTCATTTTATAGTGATTAGTTCCGCAAAGATGAGCACACACAATTTCAAAATCTCCCACTTGGGTTGAATCAAACCAAAACTTAGAAACTTGTCCAGGTTGAGCATCCATTTGTATGGCAATTGCCGGAATCCAAAATCCATGAATTACATCTCGTGATTTCATTTGGACCATTACTTTTTTATTTTTTGGAATCACTAATTCATTCCAAGTAACAATATCATCTTTAGTGTTGAATCGATCATCAACTCCAGCTTGTCTGAAATTCCATCCCCATTGTTGAGGCATAACTTGAACTCTTACAACGTTTGGGCCACTTGGGTAATTCCAGATAAATCCCCAGTCTGATCCAAAGGGAGATCCCGTAGACATAAAGGAGGCAATAAGAATTACACAGTCTAAAGAAATAAAAACCGCCAAGTCTAGAAGGTGAGTAACAAAATGTTCTTTTTTTCCATGTCCGTGAGTATAAAATGCATGCTTGCCAGGTTTTGCTCTATTAAAAATTATGAAATAAATAATTGCAAAGGTCATAATTAAAAAGAAAATAAAGCTAACAATTGTAGTCCAGTTGAACAGCCAATCTATTCGGTGAGCAAAAGAACTTATTCTTGGTTCTTTGTCATATGTTTTAATGATTCCTTGTTTGGACCATTCACCACGTGCATGGACGTGGTTGGTTTCTTGATTATAGTTTTTTTGGTGCATTTGGCTTTTAGTTTGGGCCAAAGAAATTTTTGGCCAGCACAAGCCAACAAAAAAACCTACAAAACTAAGAACAATAATTTTTTTTATCAAAGTCTGCATGGACATAAACAATATAGCTCTATTTAATCCATAGTTCCATAACCCACACCCCTAAAGTTATAGGTAAATAGACCAGGGAGGCAAAAAATACTGCTCTTGACCACTCAACCCTTCCCTTAACGGAAAGAGTGCAAATGGCAATAAAGCCAATAGTCATAAAAACACAGGCTAGAAGATAAATATATCCAGTCCAGCCAAGGGCAAAAGGAAGATAGGTAATTATTAGTAATAATGCTGAGTAAAAAATCATATGCATTTTTGCTTTTTGTTCGCCAACTACATGGGCAAAGGTTGGCATTCCAGCATTTTTGTAATCTTTGAATCTAAACAAAGCAATTGCAATAAAATGTGGCATCTGCCAGACAAATAAAATTATAAACAGTACGTATGATTCAAGGGTGAATTCACCTTTGGCGGCAACAGCTCCCATCATAGGAGGAATTGCACCAGGAATAGCTCCAACAATTAATGCCCATGGAGAATATCTTTTCATGGGAGTGTAAATACCCACGTAAGTAACAAATGAAATTAAAGCCAAAATTGTAGTTGGTAGGTTTGTAAAATAACCAAATATAATTACAGAACTAATAAGTAATATTGATGAAAAAACAAATGCACTAGATGTGCTTATCTGCTTAGTGGCCAATGGTCTGGTTTTGGTTCTTTCCATAAGGGCATCAGTGTCTTTTTCAATTATGCAGTTAAAAGCATTTGCGGCATAAACAATTAGTATTGTTGCTATTGTAAAAAGCCCAAAATGAGCAAAGTTAAATTTATCAGAAACAATTATATAACCAATAGCAGCGGTTATAATAACTAACATTGATAATCTTGGTTTGCATATCTGTAAATAAAGGCCAATTTTTTCAGAAAAACTATTTTGAGTGTTGCCATCAGTTTTGCCATTTTTTTTGCTGATTTGGCTTGAGCTTGAATCCATAGTTGCCACTGCAGACTAGCTTATTTATCCGTTCCGGCCAACTTGAATAATTTTTAGGTCTCGGGGACTTTGGTGCCAGGGACTCCTTTACGTTAACGGGTCCCTGGCACCAAAGTCCCCGAGACCTAAAAAATGATGTCATTGACTATAAAAACTTCAAGCATTAATACGAACAACATGAATATTAATTTATACAAAAAAGTTTACATTTTTGCTGCATGCTTAGCCTTAGTTTTCAGTAACAATATTCTTGCAAAAACATCATTAAATTTAAACAATCTTGAATGTAGCTCCAATGACAAAAAATTCGATACTAAATTACTATTAGCCCCTAGCAACATAATAACTTTATCAATTAATAAAGCTGATTTAGCCGATTATAAAATCAACTCTATTTCTATAATTGAAAAAACAAATAAACCACATTGGTTACAGTTTGATGCCCAACCTCTTAAAGTTTTTAAAACTCTGGAAGTTGAAGTCTCAGATATGCTAAAAGAGAATGGTTCAAAGAGTAAAATTTTAATTCCATTTTCAAATAAAACTAGATCCGTCGTTTTTGGAAAGTCTTTCACTTGTGACTTTGACATTATGACCAAAACAACTTTTTGAATTAACTTTTTTATGGATTTAACCTCAATTAAGTCATTCTATGTTTGAGTTGTGTAACTATTGAGTTTTTATTACTTGGTCAAAGGCTTAGGCTTTTAGAGTAGTTGATTAGGCAGGATTTTGACTACTTGGTTTAAGTATATGGTTTAAAAAGTCGATGGTTAGTTACGTATGAGATTTTTTTGTAAAAAAACATTGATGTGTTTGCTTATTTTTTTTTCAGGTTATAAATATAGCCAAGAAGTAACTCAAGAGAAAGTAGATGAAGTAATTAATCAAGGTGGAATTTCTAATTTAATAAAATATATAGAGAGTAATAATCTTGAGGCAGAGGTGTCTAAAGATTATTTCAAGCAACTTAAAATTTCAGTAAAAAAATCAAAAACTTCTTTAAAGTTAATTGCAACAGGCAAGATTCCGCCTGAAGAAGCAGTATTCAGTGGACAAAGTATTCTTAATTCTTTTTTTGAAGAATATGATTTCAATCAACTATTAACGTCAGCAATATTTGCTGAAGATAAAGCTTTGATGGACTTAGCTCTTGAGAATGGAGCATTGATAAGCTTTAAAGAAACTTTAATGGCAGGATTATTAGAGAAGTCAGAAAATATTGACTTCATCATAAAAAACTCTCCAGATCCTCTTTATGCTCTTGTGAGTATAATCAGGTTTGGAAACAAGGAATTAAGAGAAAAGTATTTGCAAAAATATGAAAAAAGTTTACAAGGAGAGCATGTTTTAGGATTTGCTGCCTACAATGCTGTTAGCAGTGGAGATAAAGAGAATATTCAATATTTTTTAAATAAAATTGCTTCACTAAAAGACAATAAAGATATTGATCAAGAAAGATTGCCATATATTTATTTAGAAGCTGCGAGGGGAGCTGCTGAAACAGGTGACTTGAATACCTTGCAGCAAATTTTACCAAAAATCAAAACATTTGAATCAAATTTAGTTAATGCTGCTGCTTCTGAAGGAAATCTTCATATTGTGGAATTTTTGTTTAAACACTTAAAGGAAGAAAATAGACTTACAGAGGATGATACTAATGATGCTTTATTTGGAGCCGCTCAAGGGGGTCATGATAAAATAATAAACTATGCAATAAAAAATGGAGCTAAAGATTTTAACCAAGCTCAAGCACATGCGTCTAAGGGCGGGCATTTAAAGTTAGTTAAAACATTTGAAAAATTAGGGGCAAATAATTTTGAGGAATCATTTGCTAAAGCCTCTACAAACGGCAATGTTGATTTGTTAGAATATCTAAGATTAAAATTACCAGAAGATACTAATTTACACACTGTTTTTGAAAAGGTTACAGAAGATTTTGATGTAAATGCTCTCGAGTATTTAATGGATTTAGGAATAAATGACTTTGAGTTTTTGCTTATATATTCCGCAGAAAATAGTAATTTAAAACTAATTAACCGTGCTATATTAAACGGAGCAGAAAATTTTTCAGTAGCAAGTACTTTTTTGCCAAACAAATTTTTTGAAATATTGTTACAGTTATATAGTCTGCAAAAAATCAATGCTGAAAAACAAATAACATTAAATAAAGAAGACGTCTGTTATAATGTAGAATTAAAGCAAAATATTTTCTTCAAATTTATGCCAGATTTAAAAAAGTTTTCACCTCACGTGAAAGCTTTAAAGTATTTTAAAGAAAATAATCAGTATTCTAAAAAAGCATTGCTGGATCTTGAACAGTTATTAGACAATAAAAAAAACTCTCATCTCGCACAATGTAAAATCAATCCAGAGCTTATAAATCGAATTTCTTTTAAACTATGTAAAAAATTCCAAGCAGCCAATATTGATTTACAAGCTTCCTTAAAGAAAAACGATGAACTTGTTTCTCTTGAGGATTTTTCAAATAATAAGAAAATAAGTGAATTAGCATCGCAAGACTCAACGGTTGATTTGTATATAAAAATTCTTACTAATTCACAATTACGGCTACCAAATACTTTTACTGAACATGAATTATTTGATTCATTCAAAAGCACGACAGGAAAAAAGGGATGTGGATTTATGAATTCTTGGGCGTATAATGCATTAGCAGGAAAAGATATGTTAAAACCAAAGGTTCCTAGTGTAATAAACGAAGGCAAGCTCCCCAATAAAGCACACTAATTATTTTTGCTAGTAATGTGTGGTTTCTTACTTGGCAAAATAGTTTGGTTGTCTTTTTTCATAGTTAAAGAAATAAAGGTCACAAGTGTGCTCTACTATTTTTAAGAGTAAGCCAAAGCGTGAGCATCCAAAGAATCATTGCGAAAACTAAGTGAAGAGTAACAATAAATGGGTCAACATGTGTGTAGATAGTGATAATTCCTAAAATAACTTGGGCAAGTAAAGTTAAATATATCCATGTGGTGTGACATATGTTTTGTTTGAATAATTTATATGTTTTTAATGGAATTATAATTAATAAAGCTAGTCCTAATGCTCTATGGGAGAAGTTTAAAAATTTAGTCCAATGCCAGGGGTTAAAAAAACTTAAATTTTGGCCACACTTTAATGGGTTAAGCTCACCAAGATCACAAGCGGCTGTAGCACCAGAATGTCTTAAGTATGCCCCAAGCACCATTTGAAATAGGATAGCTAAGCAACAAACCATTAAGTCTTTGTTCCATTTTCTAATGCCTACTTCATGTTGTTTACATAAGTAAAGAATATATAAAAGCATAGCCATATATATTTGGGAACTAAACAAGTGCGCGCTACTAAGAGCTGGTGAAAGTTTTAACAGTACAGTAAGTCCACCAAGAATTCCTTGGAATATTACCCAAACAAGAGAAATAAAACTCCATTTTAAGATTTTTTTGTGTAATCTTTTGCCTGCTTGTTGGTTTTTAAACAGCAGTAAACTTAAAGCCAAGATAATAATATTTATAAAGCCAACAAGGGTGGCCAATAATCTATGGGAATGCTCAATTGCAACATTGCCAACCATTTTTGGCATTATTTTATTAAAGCATAATGGCCAATCAGGGCAGGCAAGGGATGAGCCTGTGTTGTGAACAACGCCGCCTAAGGTAACCAAGCAAAATGCTAAAACTAAGTTAACAATTACTAATATTTTAATATATTTTTTCATAAAGTTTTCACATTAGAGTCACATTAATTTTGGAGTATAAATTTGATAAAGCATTAAATAAATAAATATCCCAGATACAGAGTTGTAAACCCAAATAGGCCAAACAATTCTAGCTAGTTTTTTATGTTTAGTGTTTTTTTGTTTAAATCCTAACCACAACAATCTAAAAATAAAAGGTAGAATAAGTACGCTAAGAAAAATATGAGAAATAAGAATTGTGTAATAAATATATCGGATAACTCCAGTGCCAGAAAACTTAGGTGAAGAAAAATTAAAATGGTAATAAAGGTAGCAGGATAAAAAAGCTGCTGAGCAGAATGTAGCAATCAACATTAATTTTTTATGGGCCTTTACGTTGGATTTCTTAATTTGAACAAATCCAAGAATTAAAAAAATTAGAGCAAGAAAATTCCAAGTGGCGTTTATTGCCGGTAATGTGAAGTTATAGTTTTCAATAGCCATGCTGTGGGTAGATATTCTAGTGTTATATTGCTTCTAGATCAATATTTTTGAGTTACCAATGATTGATCTATCGTTTAATAGATATTAGATTCAAATTTATAGTTAAAAGTAATATATGGGACATTCACTAGCAAAACAAGAATACGATGAATTTGGCAAAGCTTCTCATGGCAAAGTGGGAATGTGGTTTTTTCTGGTTACAGATGCCTTGGCATTTTCCGGTTTTTTAATTGGCTATGCAATTTTAAGAGTGAGTAATCCTAATTGGCCTAAACCAGATGAGGTTTTAGGAATCCCACTTTCTGCCTTAGCAACATTTTTACTTATTTGTAGCTCGGTAACTATGGTTGTTGCTCAAACATGGGGCGAGGCTGGTCAGTCGAAAAAAATGGCTAAGTACTTAGCTCTTACGGCAATAGGGGGAATGATATTCTTGGGTATTCAAGCATATGAATATGTTCATTTGGCTCATGCTGTTGGAATGACTTTTTCAGACTTTGTTAGCGGACCTCCTCAGTTTGCTTCTAGTTTTTATGTGGTAACAGGTTTTCATGGCTTACATGTACTAAGTGGTGTTATTTATTTATGGATAATCTTTTTTAGAACCATAATGGGTAAACATGATAATGGTCGTGTTAACCATGTTGAAATTTGTGGTTTGTTTTGGCACTTTGTAGATCTAGTTTGGATACTAGTGTTTACATTCATATATTTACTTTAAAAGAGATGGATTAAGTTATGGTTATTTCAGAAGCAAAAGCAAAATCAAAAATAAAATTATATTTAAAAATTATGGTATGGCTAACTATTCTAACCGTGGTAGAGATCTTTGTGCCAAAACTAAGTATTGGTAAAACTTCTATTGGTTGGCTATTAGTTATATTTGCCTCAGTTAAAGCAGCAATAGTTGGTTGGTATTATATGCATTTAAGTTACGAGACTAGTTGGCTTAAATGGGTTGCGGTATCTCCGCTAATTGCAGCATTTTATGCTGGAGTGCTTATTCTTGAAGCACCTTCAAGGCCTTATAGTGAATATTATTCCGCACCAAAAAGAGTTGTTAAAAAACTTCATCACGGAGAGGGACATGGAGATCATAAAAAAGATTCTCATGATTCTGAGGACTCAGACCATTAGATAATATGAGTAGATTACTGCAATTTTTTTTATTGCTATTTTCTCCATTGTTGCTGGCTTGTCCAACCTGTGGGCTTTCTGATGTTTTTACTCCTAAAATTATATTAATAAGCGCTGTTTTTTCCAGCATCCCTTTTTTTATAATCGCTTTTTTTTATTTTAGGTATAAAAAGCCCAAGTAAATTCAGTTATTTAAGCTTGTCAGTAGCTGTTTTTATAATAGTAATTTTAATTGTAGGATGGTTAAAATTAATATATAAATTGTACTTATCTTCTGATGGGCTCAAATCAAAATTGTTTGTTTAATCTTCAAGACGTTTCATACGGTTATCCTGGAGCCAGTGAGAAATCACTAGATAATGTCAGCATTAATATCTTAAATAATAAAATTACTGGGATTATGGGGCCAAATGGAAGTGGTAAGACTACTTTGTTTAGAATTATTACTAATCAAATAACTGATTATCAGGGTGATTTTTCTATTCATGGCTTTGATGAAAAAAATTACTTAACTAAAGTAGGGGTGACTTTTCAACAACCAAGTTTAGATAAAATCTTAACGGTAAAAGAAAATTTATTAATTCATTCTAGTTTATACGGACTTAATAAAAAAATTGCAGTTGAAAAAATTAATCAATTAGCAAAGTTAGTAGAAGTAGATGATAGATTAAACGATAAAGTTAAAACCCTATCTGGTGGCTTAGCTAGAAGAGTCGAGTTAATAAAAATATTATTACACGATCCTCAGTTACTAATTTTGGATGAACCTACTAGCTCACTAGATCCTGATGCTAGAAAAAAGTTTTGGGATGTGATTTTTAAAATAAAATCTACTAATAAAAATATTTCAATAGTTTTGATTACACATTTAATGGAAGAAGCCAAATCTTGTGATGAGTTGATATTCTTGCAAAAGGGTAAGCTAATTGCAGCTGGATCCCCAAGTGAACTTTGTAAGCCTATGGGAGAATATTTAGTAACTGTGAATGTGGCTAGAAAATCTGATAATAGTGATCTTAAATCATACAGCCAATTTTTATATAACAAAGGTTCAGAATATTTTTTTACTGTGAAAAATCCTCAAGAATTTATTGCTAGTTTGGCTTCTAAGTTTGACCACGCTAGTTTTCAATCAGTTAAATGGAATAAGCCTTCAATGAAGGATTTTTTCATCTGGCAATCTAATATTAAGGCCGGTGAATAATGAGTGCAATTTTTGCTTTAGTAAAAAGAGACTGGCTAAATTATCTAAGACAAAGATCTAGAATTATTGCTTCTGTTATTACTCCTTTGCTTTTTTGGTTATTAATTGGAACTGGGCTTGGAAGCTCGTTTAGATCTTCTGGAAGTAATAATTACTTAGATTATTTTTTTCCAGGAATTATATTATTAAGCGCGCTTTTTACAGCAATTTTTTCTACCATAACGATTATTGAAGATAGAAAAAGTGGTTTTCTTCAAAGTGTATTGGTTTCTCCTATATCTAAATCTAAGTTTTTAATATCCAGAGTTTTATCTGGAGCTAGCTTAGCTATTTTTCAAACTTTACTACTTATATCCTTTGCTCCATTTATTGGTTTTAAATTAACTTTAATTAAACTTGCAGGAATTTTACTGCTTATTTTCCTAATGGCAGCCGTGTTTATTTTAGTGTCTTTTTTGTTTGCTTGGAAAATGGAGTCTGTTCAAGGCTTCCATTCTATAATGAATTTAATATTAATGCCTCTTTGGCTTTTATCTGGTTCGGTTTTTCCACTTGAAGGTTCACATAAATTTTATACATATATAATTAAATTAAATCCCCTCTATCATGGCCTTCAAGCCTTTAGAGACATATTGGTGGATTCAAGCTATTTAAGTTTTAAATCTTCCTTTTTGTTTCTTGTGGTAAGTTGTTTATTGCTTTTTGTTTTATGTAATTTGGTGGTAAACAAGCAAAGAAACTTTAAACTAACAAATATAAAATAAAACAATCCTTCAAACTGTAATTATATCAATACTTTATAGAATTTTGGCTAGATGTGGATTTTCTATAAACCGTTGACAAGCTTAAACAATAATATAATAAAATGAGGTATAGGTATGGCTAAAAAACTAAGGTTGCTAATAATAACCGATCAGCCAGAGATTTTCTCTGATTTCATAAAAACTATTTCTGTAAATAAGATATGTGGTTTATGGGATGTTAGTTCTGGCTGGGTTTCTGGACATGGTTTGATCAAGCCTTCTGTAAAAGTATCCAGTAAAAATACTAAGAAATTGGATTCCATAGATTATTTATCTTTAAGTTTGGAAAAAATCTACTCTGAAAATCCATTATTAATAACTAAAAATTATACCCAAGCAATAGTAGCAGTGGCGGACCAAAAACTCGCAACTCAAATTAAAGATGTATTAAGGACTGTTATCCCCTTTAAATTACCTATTTTAAAAATAGGTAGCAAAGAAAAAAAAGTTAGCTTTAGCCAGGAGTTAAGATTAGTTCCTTGGAGAGACATAGTTTCTAAATCAATTAAGACAGAATCTAGATGGTTAAAAATTCAAGGATTAGTTAAGTCATTAAAAAACTTTGTGGCAAGCTCTGAAAGTATTGCAATTTTACTGCAAAATGATCCAGACCCAGATGGTATCGCTAGTGCATTAGCATTTAGAAAATTACTTGGAAGGAATTCCCAGACTTCAATGATTCTTTCTTATGGAAAGATTACTAGGCCAGAGAATGTGGCAATGGTTAAGCTTTTAGATATTGAAGTTGTTCAAGTTTTACCAGAGGCTTTAAAGCTTTTTGATAAAGTAGTTATGATAGACTGCCAACCATCTTTTTTTGGCTCTTCTTGTCCTAGCAAAGTAGATGTTATTATAGATCATCATCCTTTCGCCAGTCATAAGGTATTAGATAATTGCACTTATCCAATTATAAGAGAAGACTTGGGTGCCACCAGTACGCTTTTAACTCAAATGTTTCAAGCAGCTGAATTACCAATAAATCAAAGACTGGCCACAGCCTTACTCTATGGAATTAAATCAGATACTTTAGCGCTAAATCGAGAAGTTTCAGAAGATGATTTAGATGCATTTTTGTATTTATATAAATTAGTAAACACCAATACATTAAAGAAGATTGAAAGACCGGAGCTATCAAAAGGTTTTCTGCAAAAGCTTCATTTTTCTCTAGGGAATATTCATTCAGACGAAAATTTACGAGGGTTGTTTCTTGGTGAAGTTAGTAAAGAAGAGTGGATTTCCCAAGCTGCAGATTTTGCTCTTCAGTTTGAGGGGTGTTTATGGTCAGTAGGATTCGGAGTTTTTGAAGACTGTTTGCATATCTCTGGACGAAACTGTGGCTATATTCAACATTGCGGAGATATTTTTAAATCAGCATTTTCTAAATATGGCTCTGCTGGAGGCCATAGATCCTTAGCCAAGGCTGTCCTGCCGGCAAAATCTATTCTTCCCCACATAAAGGATTTATCTTCAGGAGAAGAAATTTTTGATTTCATACTTAATTGTCTCAATCTTGCGGTTGAAAATAAGCACAACTCCCTTTATCATCAAGGTAATGAGAGTAGCAAAAACTCACATACACAATAGAGTATAAAAAATTTTGGAATCTATTAAAAGTAATTTAAAAACAACCTTGGCTGAACTAAAAGCTATACTAGATAAAGTTAAAGATCCATGCGTTGACGATTGGGACCCAATTCATGTGGGCTTGCTGCTTTCTAAGCTTGAGTATGATGATTTGGATGTTGATTTCTATAGGAATTTATTTATAGAAATTGCTGATAAGTTAGCTAGAAAAATTTCTCGTAAACACCACGTTAAAGACCAGGTATTAGAAGTGTCTAGAGTTTTTTCAGGGGATTTAGATTTTAAAGGTGATCAAGGAAATTATTATAATATAAAAAATTCATTTCTTAGTGATATATTAGTGCGAAGAAAAGGTATACCTGTTTCTTTGTCATTAGTTTATATGGGTTTTTGTCGGCATGTTGGGATAAAAGCAGTTGGAATAAATTTTCCTGGACATTTTTTGGTGGAAGTTGTTCCCGATAAAGATAGTTTATGTGCAGTTGGCTCAAGTGAAATTGCTGAGGATTGGACGGAGAAGTGGTATGTTGATTGCTTTAAGTCTGGTGACATTATTACTAATAATGAATGTGAAAAAAGATTGCAAAGTTGGACTAGGGGAATGATTGATTTTGGCCCTGAAGTTTTAAAGGTTGCTCATCCAGTTGAAATAATTTCTAGAATGCTAAGAAATCTAAAGGCAATTTTTGTTGAAAAAGAAGATTTGCCACGACTTTATTGGGTTCTTTCTGCATTAATAGAATTATGTCCTAATGATTCGCTAGATGCTTATCGTGAACGTGGATTATTAATGGGTAGAATGGGCAGATATAATCTTGCCACTGCTGATTTAAAACATTACTTGGAACATTCAGAAGATGCTCTTAGATCAGTGTATGTTGAAAGCATGCTGAGAATTTTTGAGAATCGTTCCGACGAAATGAATTAATTTTTTAATAGTCTCTTAATCTAAATTATTAGTTTCCTTTCTGACCCCTTTTATAGTTTAAAAAGAATGACCGTTAGAATTTTTTGGTGTTTCAATTATTTCTCCTTTACCTAATGGAGATATAAATGGAGATAGTATTAAATCAGCATATTTTGTTGTTCTTAGTTTTGTTAAAAATTTGTGTAAGTTCCTTAATAACTCTAATTCTTTCATGGTGTCTCTTTGGTAGATTGAGTCAGAGTTTTTTTGATCTTTAGAATTGTTTAAATCCATTGTTAGTGATTTAATTTTTTTGTTTAAAATATCATCTTTCATCAAGTGGTTTTTTAGCTTTTTAAAAATTTGCTCCCTTAAAGGGCTAAAGCTCTTTTTCCATTTATTAATTATTAAATAAATTAGGGATTCTTTTGAAGATAGTGAGTTTTCATCTGATGCAATATAATCAGAACTTAGCTTTAAAAATATATCCAAGGTGGATTCATTAGCAAAAAATAAGTTAATGTGCTGGCTGGCATTTTTGCTTTTATTTAAAACAAATGAATTAATAAATAGAGTGATAAACTCTTTTTGTAGTTCAGGGTCTTTAGTATTTTTACTGAAAATATTCAAAATTATATCATTAAAGGCAGACTGGCTTGAGTTTTTACTAGTAATTAAATCCCAGTCATTAAAGTACAGATTTATAAATCTTTTCTCAAATATTGGATCAGCGAGTAATGCTTTAAGGTGAGTGTTTGATTCTTTATTTTGTACTTTAGATGTTTCTTGATGATTCTGATCTTTAATAATAGCTAAGGCAAGTGCTAGGTCTATTGAGCTTTCATTAGTGTTTATAAACTCATTTTTTTTATTGCCAGTACTAAAGTAAGTTAAGTTTAAAAAATTTAATAACTCAGGATTAGTAGAACTATTAAATTTGTTTTTATGCTTAACTAGGTATTTATCAAGATTTATTATCCCAATAATGCTTTCAATGTTAAGTAAAATTTTAACGTTTATTTTGTTGGTAATAAGTTTATCTAAAACACAATTATCGCTGTCCGAATAACAATTTTTTATCAATCTTTCACTAAGCTTTTGTGTACCATACACTGCTTTTAAACTATCAAGCAAGGAAGAATCAGTTGGGTCGGTATTAGCAAGGTTTGAAATTACTAATTCAATATTGCCAGTAAGAATTTCTTTAGTTTTTATTTGGCCAAAAACTTTAAGCAGAAAATCTAAATCTTTACTATTAAATTTGTTTTTCTCAATACTGGATTTAACTCCAGTATTGAGATCTTTGGTGGTAATATGTTCAGAGTTCAAAAGTTTTTGGACTTGTTGAATTCCAAAAATTTGAACAAGTAATTTTAGATGTTTAATAGCTCGGCCATCATTTTTGTTAAGTTGTCTTGATATTAATAATTCAAAGATTGATTTTCCTTCTTTATTTTTTTTATTTAAATTTTGCAATAAATTTTCTTGGCCTATTACAATGTTTAACAAGCTAAAAAGCTTAGATTGATCCACTAGTGGAGTGCCTGGATTTTCTTCAAGCTGAGTTAAGATTAAATGGCTAATATTTAAAGAATTATCTTCCTCCAATAAAGTTTTTTTTAGGGCTTTTGTGCCAATAGCATTTTGTAAAAGAGTTAAAGAATTATATGCGCTGAGCATTTTTTTTTGGTTATAAGGTTCATAAATCTGCAACTTTTTTGCTCCAGACAACATATTCTCAATCTCTTTTTTACTTAAAACATTAGTGGCAGCTCTAAGCATATTAGTAGATATTTCATGCCCATCTTGAGAGCTCGTTAGTTTAAAAATAGTACTTTTATTAATAAATTTATATAAGTTTTTTAAACCACTTAAATCATTACCATTGTGTATTGCAGATATAAATAGTTCATTAAGGTTAATAGAGAATTTATTTAATAATTTTTTAAATTCTTTATCACCTAATTTTTCATATAATATATTAAGTATATTAGGTTTTTCATAGACAAGAGAGGCAAAAAAATTATTTGGAAATAAATCATCTAAAAAATTTATCTCACTAATTGGATCTGTGGAGTTAAGTAATAGTACTTCTAAAAGATTTTTAGCTCCTGGATATCCAGACAGTTTTATATTTAAAAGTTGATATACATAGAGATCATTGTAGGAACCTCTTATGTCATTAAAAATTTTTTTATTAAGCCTTGGATCCCCTTTAGATAATAATTCAACAATCTCTGGAGTTCCGTTTTTATAGTTGTATTTTATATGCTTTGGCAGTCGATTAAAAGCTAAGCCTGTTGTGGCACTTAGATGAAATTTTAGCATAAGAACATGTGATCTAAAATTAGCCTTGCCATAATATTTCAATCTACTTTTACCGTGGAAAGGGGGAAAAATAGGACTTTCTAAAAGAAGTTCTCGGCCTTTTTTTGTCTCTAATAAAGCTGCGAATCCAATTTCTGGCATAATTCTTTTTTCAATCATATCGTCAAGTATAGAATAGCTGAATGTCATAGTTATAGTATTTCTTTGATTAGTAGTTTTAGTAGTTGTGGCATATTTGTTTGTTAAAAGTAAATCAATCATCTCTGGGTGATTGGGTATTTCACGCCAAAATTGTTCTGGTAATATTTTTTTTCTAATATAATATTCTCTAAACATATTGCCTGAGTAAGGACCAAATCTTATGCGATGAATTAATAAATTTCTTCCTTCAGATGTTTTAAAAATCTCAATTAAAACATTTTCATCAAATTCACTTCCCTTACTTGTTATTGCTGAGGACAGCTTTACAAAGTCTTGGTTGTTCATGTTAATAAGCATGGTATTAATCTGCTTACTATTCATTATATATCTCATAGATTTAACAGTGAATTTGTTAGTTTTAGCTAGCTCAAGAAATTTAGGAAATCCTTCCTTATTTACTTTTGTAACAATTTCTTGTTCTGCCTTGCTTAACTCTTGAAATGAAATTGGAGTATTTGAAAATGAATAAATTGAGAAACTAATAACTGCTGTGTAGAGCAAAGCAATTGCAAGCTTATTTATGAAGCCAAATATCATAATTATATTATAAGATATTCTATCTGTGTTTTGTGACATTTTATTATCATGGATTGATAATGATTTCTGCAGGCAGCTTCAACATAGATATAAGCTCATCTATTTGTGAGTTTTTTATTGCGATGCAACCTTTGGTCCAGTCAAAAAAAGTATGAAAAAAACCCATCCAACCTAAATTATTTCTAATTCCGTGAATCATAATCATTCCTCCAGGAGGACAATTTAGTTTTTTGGCTGATTTTTTATCTTTTTCATTTGGGTAATTTATAAAGATTGAACGATAGTAGCTTGAGTTTTCATTCACATATTTTAGGGTGTACTTTCCTTCAGGGGTTTTTTGGTCACCTTCACATTGCTTATGACCACAAGGCACCCCACCAAGAGAAATACGAAAACTTTTAATTATTTCTTCACTTGGAGAAACTACATTAAGGATTCTTTTTTCTTTATAAATAATAACTCGATTATTTCCATTCACATTTGAAATAAACAAAAAATTAAATAAGAGCAAACATACAAAAAATTTCATAAATGAAATTTAAATTATTTTTCTTTGTCTTCTTGGGAGGCAATAAGGTAATAAATATTTTCTGGCGGAATATCTTTTTCTTGCTCAGTTAGCTGCCAAGATGAAGAATCTGTGCCGTCATGAAATATGTTGCTAACAAAAAATTCATTTTTATTTTCACCTGAAGAAAGTAATTTTATTCGATTGTAATTACCCGGTAATCCAGCTTTTGCTAATTTGGCTTTTTCATCTTGCCACACCAAAATACACCCAACTCCTGGCTCAGCTTCAACACTGTATTTTTTTGTTTCAGAGTTACTAGTTACTTGAAAATTAAATTGTTTAAAAGTTAATTGCTTATTTAATTCCTTTAGCTCAATTGGCTTAATTACTGGTTCAAGTTCTACTATTTCTATATTGCTTACAAAAGTACCTTTGCCTAATGCCTTTTGATTTTTTTCATCTCCTGGGATTTTTTTTTCAATAGTGCTGTAAACATCAAAATTTCCAATTAATGATCTCAGTTGGTTTTTACAGTTAATTACTATTAGTTGAAGAATTCCAATTTGAGCAATCGCTCTTTTTTCTATTTCTTTAAATTGTTCCTGCAAAGCTGCTTTTATTTGGGGATCCTTAGAGTCTAGGTTTTTTTCTGGTGCTGATTTTGCGGAAGAATTAGGCTCTTGCGCAGAAGTAAAAATAGTTAGTGAAAAGCTAATAATAATGGTTAAAAAGTAGATTTTAAATAGTTTCATTACCATATTCTTTTTACAGAAATAAACTAGAAGGTCAATATAGTTTTTCTGGCTTAATTTCTAGCACGGATTTTTCATCAAGAATTGTATCACAACAAGCTATGCACATGAAATTATACTGATAATTTAAATCTAGGATTATTTGAAATTAAAAAGTATAACGAAGTTGTCCTTTGGCAAAAATTCCACTGTATGCACCAGTAGTTATTACGCCATTAGAGCCTGGAACATTTAAACTTGTAATGCTAGCTGCTTCAAATCCTTGGTAACCATAACCAAGAGATAAATGAGTAGATACCTTATCGGTCCATGGAAATGCCAGTCCAAGTGCGCCATGGGCTCTTATGCCATAATTGATATTTTCTACTGTGTTTAAAAATGCTAATTCTGTTGAGCCAATTTCTACATCTCCCATTACAATTCCAGCACCAAATTCTAAATCTATTCTCCAGTTTTGTTTATGAAATAAATATCTACCAATCACTTCAATAGGAATGCCTTTAGCACTAATAATGTGAATTTTTGGAGTAGGTGTGTTTGGATCGTGGTTATTTCTAGTTTCCATATACTCAAAACCAGCAGAAACACCAATTTCAAGATTTTTTAGTACTCCATAAGTTATTTCAACTCCAGCTGCCCAAGGAATTGCTGATCTAAAATCTTGGTCAAAAGTCGTTCCCTTTTGGGTGTTAAATGGCATTGTAATACCGAGTAGAGATGACATGTTAAATGCAATAGAAAATGCACCATTACCACCAATGTTTTTATATTCTTTAAGCTCACGTGGAGTTGCTTGGAAATTAGTTTGAGATATTCCATTTAAGGAAAGAATTAATAATAAAAAATAAAGTATTTTATTCATACTATAAGTATAAATTAAATTTTAATATTATGGAAATCACTACTGTTTGTTAAAGTCACCTATTTTTTGGCTTAGGCCGAGTTTTTCTTTGGTAAATATCTACATTAATCTTATGTTGAGCGTAGGTTTTGGAGAACAAATGGGCGCCGTTGCCATCAGCCACAAAGTAGAAATATGGAGATTCAGGAGGGTTTAAAACCATTTTTATTGCGTTCAAGCCTGGGTTGCAAATTGGTCCATATGGAAGCTCTGGTATTGCATAAGTGTTATAAGGAGTTTTTTGTCTTAGATGAACTCTTCTAATGTTACCGTCAAAATTTGGTAATAAACCATAAATAGTTGTGGGATCGGACTGTAATCGCTGCTTTATTTTTAATCGATTCCAGAAAACTGAAGCAATTATTCCTTGTTCTCGTTTATTGCCACTTTCTTTTTCAACTATGCTTGCCAAGGTAATAAGTCTATATCGCCCTTGAGGAGTTTTCCCCCATGGGTGATTTTGAAGAAGCTTTTCAATAGTTTTATTATATTGAGCGGTCATTAAATTAATAAATTGTTCAGTAGTAGTATGTTTGCTAAAGGAATATGTGCTAGGAAATAAAAAACCCTCCAAGCTTCTTTTTGGCATTCCAGAAATTCTGTTTGGAATAGGTAACTTGGTTTGTTTTTTAGGTGAGTAGATTAGCTCCCAGTATTTTTTTTTATCAAAATTTAATTTAGAACTAGCTAAAGTTTTTTCTATGTCCCAAATATTATATCCTTCAGGGATAGTTACGGTATACAAGATAGTTTTGCCAGAAAGAATGTGCTTTAAAGCTTTAAGAGCAGACATTTTAGTTGGATTGATCTCAAATTCGCCAGCTATAAGTTTTGTTCCTGCTTTATTTAATTTTGACCAAATTTTAAATTGAAGATTGTTAATTGGTAAATTATTTTCTTTAAAAAGCTTAGGTAGGTTTCCGGCAGCCATTCCTTTGGGAATTTGGATTGTTAATGATTCTTGGTTTGTGTTAAGTGGAGTGTCGCTAAATTTTTTATATTCTTGATAAAAACCAAATCCAAAGTACCCAATTGAAAATAGCAATAAAAAGCCAATTATATTTTTCATAATTAATAGTTATTTTAGCTTTTAATTAAGTATTTTTGTAGTCTGGATTAGAAAAGAAATCCTTAATTAATGTTGCCGCAGCAAGAGAGTCTTCATTTTTTTTACCCTTATGTTCCCAGCTGGTTAGAGATTCATCAATTAATTTTATCGGCAACTTAAAATAGTGGCTGATTTTCTGGGCCAATTCTTTGGTGCCTATGCACGCTGGGTTGTCTTCGCCAAGAGAGTTTTTAGGTAAGCCTATAAGAATAATTTCAATACTGTAGTCCTCAATTAGCGAGGAAAGTGACTTTTTTTCTTTTTTAGTTAAATCCCATCTGGGAGAGTTTTTTTCTCTAAAAATTGTGTCTTTAGGGCTTATGGCAATTCCACTTGGGTCTGAGGTGGCAATGCCAATTTTTTTTGCCCCCCAATCTATCGCTAATATTGCTCCAGATAACTGGCTCATGAAAAAAAGTTTTTAAGTATTCTTGATATGTCATTATATGTTGAAAACAACATAAGGCTAATTAATAAGAAAACTCCTATCATTGACCAAACTTGAATGAATTTAGGGTTTGGTTTTCTGCGAGTAATAGCTTCGACTGCAAACAAAAGTAAGTGTCCTCCATCAAGAACTGGAAGAGGCAATAAGTTAAGAAAACATAAGTTTAATGATAAAAAAGCCATCATAGTAAGAAAGGCACTATATCCTTGTTCAAAACTTTTTCCGGCAATTTGGGCAATGGCGATTGGTCCAGCAAGAGTTTTGGCACTAACATTTCCTTTTATAAGGTTTAAAATTGATTCTCCCATTAGCTTAGATATTTTTATTGTTTTATCCCATCCTAATGTAATAGCTTCGATAATCCCTTTAGCCTTAATAGTGCTACGGCTTTGATCATTTATTTGAGGATTAAATTGTACGCCAACTAAGAAGCGTTTTTCTGATTGCTGAGTTAGTGGATCAGTAGTTTTTTTAAAGATTGGTTGAACTTCGCCATTAAAAATTTGGCCTTCTCTTAGCCAAGATATTTTCATTTTATCTGTGCTTTGGTTTTCGTCTAATTTAATATTTTTTACATATCCTATAAATTTTTCTCTACTTAAGAAAGTTTTATTATCAAGAGATAAAATAACATCGCCTTTTTTTAGGCCGATTTTTTCTGCAGATAAACCTTTCATTACATTGCCAATAACTAAGTCGGAGTTAACTGCGCCAGCTATCTTAATAGTTTTAGGTAAGCTAGAATTAGCTGGTAGGTTATATTGTAAAATTTCTGTTTTGGCATTTTCAGCAACCTGCATATTGCTGTCTAATGTATAGCCTAAAATTTTTATATTCATATCTTCAGAGTTTAAAGATTGCATATATGCTGCTTGCCAAAAGGCTTCCAGTTCTGGGAAGTTTTGTATAGAAAAATTCTTTACTATAAACTCTTGATTCCCTTTGGTTGCAAACTCAGCTTTAGTAGCTTTAAAATATGGCGGTAATTTTAATTTTGTTTTTAAAAAACTATCTTTATTGAAGGAAATTAATATAGGCTTTAGTGAATAGTTTTCAACTCCTTCAATAACTCCACGAGTTTTTTTGATTCTAAGAGCGCTATCGGTAGTTTCTTTAATCGGCGGGGAGTAAGGTATAACTAAGTTTTCGCTGTTTCTATTTACGTGAAATTTTAACTGTTGATTGCCATTATTGCCAACTGCTAATTCAAGGTCTCTGGCATCTTTTATATCAATAGATTTTCCGTCTTCTGTAACTATCTTAGAAATTAAATCTTTAGTTCTAAAGCCAGCAGCGTAGGCAGGTGAATTATTAGTAACAAATTCCAAACTTGGTGATTGAGTAGGGACCCCTAGGCCAAAAAGCATAACAAAAATTAAAAAGGTGAGGATAAAATTAAATAATGGTCCTGCAATAACAACCGCGGCTCTTTGCCAAATAGGCTTAGATCTAAAAGTTCTGTGTTCAATTTCTTTAGGTACTTCTTGTTGTGGATCTTGGCCGGTAATATTTACAAAGCCTCCTAGTGGCAACATTCTAATAGAATAGGTAGTTTCGCCTTTAGTAAAACTAAAAAGTTTTTTACCCATTCCAATAGCAAATTCTACAACTTGCATTTTGCACCATTTGGCTACAATAAAATGGCCAAACTCATGAATAGCAACCAATATTCCAAGCAATATAATAAAGGCAAAAGTAGTGTTTCCAAGTCCGGCTTGGATATAATTAATATCAATCATTACTTGTATATTTTAACATAAGCTTTGCTAATGTGTGAGGGAAAATTGTAAGAATAATTGCCAGAGAAAATATTTTCTATTTACTAAGAAGTGAATTACAAATTCCACCTTTAGAAAAGGAGTCGACAGCAATAATGGCTGTAAGTTTAGCTTTTTTTTGTCTAGAAAATCTGTCACTATCCTTTTTAGTAGATGGTGATGGAGTAACCCCATAGCTACTAAGTGAATCGGCAATTCCATGTGAAAAAGAAGAAATGATTTCTCCAGGTATAGAAAGTGTTTTAGCAGTTGATTTAGTAATTATTCCAGTTATTTTTCTAATAATTGATTCTGGTGTTTTAAATTCTGGGTTAACAGACTTTTGATAAGTGATATTTTGCTTTTTAATAATATTTGAGTAAATTATTCCAGTGATGAAAGTAGTACCAACCAAGTACCAAGTTAAGTTTTCTGGTCCACCAACCTTTGTGACTACTGAACTTAAGCCAGTAAGGCCAGTTCCTAAGGCAGAAACAATTGACATATTAAAGCCCATTTTAAAATGGTTTAACTCTTTTTTGATTAATTTATTTTCTGGAGATATTCTTTCCCGATCTATTTTATCGTTATTAAGCCTATTTTTTAGATTTAAACCAATATCAAAAGATGCTTGGGCTAGCATTCCAATTGCAACATACTTAATCATTTTCCACCCGTTTTCTGATGCTAGCATTTCCCATCCGTTACCTTCAAAAAGCCTAATTGGGTTAGCGTTAAAACCTTTGCTAGTTAATATTGAAGAAGTTGTTATGTTGAGAGTTTCAATAAGCGAAAGAAACACTCCTTGAAGAACGGCAAAACGCCCATAATATCCAAGTTGGTGTTGAGCACGATAGGCTAAATTCAACCTAGAGATAGAGGTACCATCCCCATACTTTTTTTTAGCTTTTTTAGAGGAATAGGTATTTAATAAAAATTGATTATAAATATATGAGATAAAAGATATTACCAACACAGTTGACAATCCAGAGGTAAGTCCAAAAATTGCTGGTCCAAAATTAGACATGTTATCTAAAACTTTTGTCCCAGATGCTAAGGAATTTCCGGCAATCAAAAAGTATGTAGAAAAAAAAGCAGTAACCGCAAATCTGGCCATAGCAACTCTGCGTATTAGCGGTGATTTTACATCTTGTAGTAAATAATCCATTTTTTTATTACCATCTTCATTTTTTACAAACCAATTTAATTGCTCAAAATCTAATGGTTTAAGTTTGCGTAGGTGTAAAGAAGTTTTGGCTCTAGTGTTTATCTCATCATTAATTACTTCTTGTGATTTAGAAAGTGCAGCAATGTTTTCAGCAAATTCAGCGCTTCTTACTAAGTCTGCCATTGATAGTTCAATATTTATTGCTTCATATAAACCGTTATGAATGTAATGTGGATCTCTTACTCCATTTATAAAAACACTGAAAAATTCTTTATTTTTTCCGCTAAATAGTGACCTCATTCCTGTTTTTAGAAATTCAGTAATTACTAATGAACTAATGTTTTCGCCTAGTTGTCCCTTAAGGATTATGTTAACAGGTAAAACAGCTTTTTTTTCAGAGTTGCTTGGGTCAGTAAATGTAATACTAACTAAGTTTTTGTAAACCGGCATTTTTACAGTTTTTCCAGCTAGCTCTAATTTAACGGTATCTTTTATTGTGCTTACTGGTCCTATTTCATAAAAGATAGAGTTCTCTGGTGCTTTTGCTTCATCATTAGCGTTTATTAATCCTGAGCTTAATAAGCCAAAAAGTGAAAATATAAGAAAAAGTTTGTGAAGGTTCATGAGGTAAATGTAAAAATTCTATTTAGTAATTGTTAAACAATTATAGCAATTTTCTCCTCTTCTTTAGTAGTAAAAATGTGGTTAAAGTAGCTCATGTAAGTATTATTAAGCCCCATTTCCTAGTAGCGAATTACAGATGGATGAATTTATCCCAGTTGGTTTTCTAAATAACTTTGAGGGAATAATTTTCTTACTAATTTTCTTCGGTATATTTTTCACCTTTGTAGGGTCAATAACTGATTTTGCTTTCTTGAAAGCTATCTTTAGTTCACTTTGAATAAATTTAGAAAAGTCAGTATGGGTAGTTTGCTTTTTAAATTGTACCCATTTTACTAAACCCCAAAATATACTGCCTAATGCTCCATAATATAGCCAAAGAGACTGGCCTGGGGAAATTAACCATGAATCATAAACGCTGGCTCCTTTGGTATCGTTATGGGCAGAATGCATTAGATGTAAAATATTGCCGGGTGCATGGATAGCAAAAAACAACCACTGCCCCTTGGAATAAGACAAGGCTCTTTTTCCATTTATTTGTAAATTAGGATCATTCATAAGTTTAAATCTTGGGGAGTCTACAAAATATTCTTGTAACATCCAAATTTGAGAAATTAAAATTGAACTGGTAATTCTAGATATTCCTTCAGTTGCAGATACCGGAGCATCTGCTGTAAATCTAATAAGCTGTAAAAAAGTATCATTGATAATATAGTAAGTTGAATACCTAAGAATTTTATTCCACCAGGAAGATTTATTTATTAGCAGATTATTTCTTTTGGCAGTATAGAGATTTTGATTCTCAACAAAGCTGCTGTATTGAGGTTCAAACCAGTTTATAAAGGTGGACATTAGTGCTTGAGAGGAAATATAAATTAATACTGAAAGTTCAAGGTCTATAACCGGACTTGAAGCACTTTTTGCAGCTATGCTTTCAAAGGCCTGTCTATGAGTATCAATAAAGACAAAATAATTAGGAACAATTCTGGCTAAGAAAGTTGAAAAAGAAGAAATTGATTTATGAAACCTTTCTTCATTGGAAAACTCTCTTTTATTTCCAGCTTCATCAATTGGAGTAACAGAATCTTTAATATTGGTTAATAAATTTTGTATTGGTAGAATTAAATTAGTTGGAGAAAGATTTTTGTAATTGTTTTCATCCCTTGGTTCATCAGCTTGTATATTAATGTTTGCGAAGGTCAATGAGAATAATAAAACAAATATGTAAAATATATCTTTAATTTCAAAAGCTAAGTAATAAGATTTATTTGAAAAAAACATTTTATATTTATACCAATACTGGGTTTTGAATCATCACTACACTGCAATGCGTTAGTGGGTTAAAAACCCTCTTATTATATACCAAAATACTGGTAAAACAAAGAATAAGCCATCTACCCTGTCTAAAATACCCCCATGGCCAGGCAGTAAACTGCCGGAATCTTTAATGTTTTTGCTTCTCTTAAAAAAGCTTTCTAGCATATCTCCAAAGACTGAAAGAATACAGAGAGAAAATACAGTAAATAATAAAATCAACCAGTTAGAGGTTAAAAAGTCATATTGCGATAGATTCACTTTTAGGAATACAAGCAAAGTGGCTATAATTGAGCTACAGCTTACTCCAATAATAAATCCCTCCCAGCTTTTTCCTGGAGAGAGTTTTTTCCACAAAGGATTTTTTCCTAACAACGAACCAGAGAAATAAGAGAAAATATCAGTCATTACAACTATTCCAATAATTGCTAATAAAAAATATTTACCGTTGGTTAAATTAAAAATTAAAATTGGAGTTAGAAATATAAATATTTGAAAAACACCTGCAAACAAAAACTCTAATAATTTCACCCAGGTTGCATTATTAACATTGGAATCTTTTTGGTTAACAAATAAATAACCTAAATAAATTAAGGGAGCAAAAACTATAACCTCAATGTAAAAAGCAGGAAAAAAATAATTGCTACTAAATGCAGTAATTAAAAATATAGTATTTAAAATTTTTTCGGAAAAATTCCATTTCAGAATTTTGGCAAACTCAAGCCCGGCCAGTAAACTTAGTCCAAAACAGCATAAAGAAAATAAGGATTTTGGTAGAAAATAAATACAGCAAAATATAATAATTGCTAAAATAGTACCTGTTATTGTTCGTTTAAATAAGTTAGATTTCATTAGATGTTTTTTCTACAGATTTGGCTGATGTTTGGTTTGAGCTTTGTTGCCACCAAATCTTCTTTTTCTTTTGGAGTACTCTATACATGCGAACTCTAAGTCTTTTGGAGTGAAGTCAGGCCAGAGCTTTTCAGTGAAATAAAACTCAGAATATGCAGCTTGCCAGAGAAAAAAATTAGATAGTCTAAGTTCGCCACTAGTTCTAATTATTAAGTCTGGATCGGGTAAATTTTTGGTAAATAAATTGTCCTCGATCAGTTGATGATCTATATTTCTAATAGCTAAGTTATTTTCTTTAACTTCTTTAGCAATTGACTTAACAGCTGATAAAATATCTTCTTGACCGCCATAATTCATACAGAAATTTAAGACTAAGCCAGTGTTGTTCTTGGTTTTTTCAATACTGTTTAATAAATCACTTTTGCAAGGCTCAGGAAGTTCACTCAAATCACCAAAACTTTGAAGCTTAATGTTGTTTTTTTTAACATTTTCCATTTCTTTATGAAGGTATTTACTCATCAAATTCATTAAATAATTAATTTCAGCTTTTGGTCTTTTCCAGTTTTCTGTTGAGAAGCAAAAAAGGCTGAGTATTTTTATCCCTAAATTATTTGATTCATCTATTATGCTTTTTATAACCTCAGAGCCAGCACTGTGGCCAAAAACAGTTTTTAGTTTATTTTTGGCAGCCCAGCGTCTGTTGCCGTCCATTATTATTGCCACATGATAGGGTGAAGTGCTGGTCATAGTAAAAAATTTATATAGTTAAAATATCAGCAGATTTTTTTGTTATAACTTCATCAATATCTTTTACAGATTTATCAGTAAGTTTTTGAACTTTTTCTTGAAAAGTTTTAGATTCATCCTCGCCAATAGATTTATCTTTTTCTTGTTTTTTTATTTCGTCATTAGCATCTCTTCTAATGTTACGAACTATAATTTTAAAATCTTCCCCAGTTTTTTTAACTCCTTTAGCAATTTCTTTTCTTCTTTGCTCAGTTAATGGGGGTATGTTTAAGCGAATTATTTTTCCATCCACATTTGGGTTAAGTCCAATATTAGCAGCAATGATTGCTTTTTCAATAATTGGAATTGCACTTTGATCCCAGGTAGAAATTTGTAATGTTTTTGGGTCTGGGACAGAAATTTGTCCAAGTTGGTTTAACGGAGTTGAAGTTCCAAAGTAATCGGCTTTAATAGAATCAATTAAATTTGGATTTGCTCTGCCAGTTCTCACTCTAGACAAATCAATCTTAAGTTTCTCAACAGCTTTTTCCATTTTTTGTTCAATTTGGCTAAAATCCATACAAGGTATTTTTTATTAAAATGCTTAAAGCTTTGCAAAAATCTAGCTTAAATATTGTAGTGAAAATGTCTTACTTTACATTTATGCGTCATACAGCTTAAATGGTGAGTAGATTATTTAGTGATTTGGGTTCCAATTTCTTTGCCTTGAATAACTTTTTTCAAGGTGCCTTTGGTGAGCATATTGCATACTCTAATAGGTAGCTTATTTTCATTACATAAGCTAATAGCGGTATTATCCATAACCCCCAGGTCTTTTTTTAGAAAGTCGCTGTATTTTAGTTTTTTAATTAGCTTGGCTTTTTTATTTTTTTTGGGATCAGAGTTATATACCCCATCAACTTTTGTAGCTTTTATCAGTAAATCTGCATCAATCTCTACTGCTCTTAGTGCAGCTGCAGTGTCGGTAGAAAAATATGGGCTACCAAGGCCTGCAGAGAAAATAACAATCCTGCTTTTTTCCATATGTCTCATTGCTCTTCGCCTAATGTATGGTTCAACAACTTGTTCCATTCTAATTGCGCTTTGTACTCGGGTGTGGACTGATATTTTTTCAAGTGCATCTTGCAAGGCCATTGCATTAATAACAGTGGCTAACATCCCCATGTAGTCCCCTTGGGTTCTGTCTATACCTTGTTTGGATCCTTGTAATCCTCTAAAAATATTTCCACCTCCAATAACAACAGCAATTTTTGCTAATGATTGGATTGATTTTATTTCTTGGGCAAGGTACTCAAGCATGTCTCCATCAAGGCCAAATCCTTGCTTCCCAGCTAAGGCTTCACCAGAGAATTTCACTAAAACAGTTTTAGGTTTTTTTTTGGGTTTTGAAGTTGCCATTACTTATTTAAATTACCACAGTTTGGCCCTGAAATTCCAACTAGAAAATCAGGACCGCAAATTAATTTCTCTAATTAACTTAACTAATTAACTTTTCTAAGAAGCAGATATAGTAGCAGCTACTTCTTCAGCAAAGTTTTCTTGTTTCTTTTCAATGCCTTCACCAAGTTCAAACCTGGTAAATCGTCTTATTTTGATATTCTCGCCAATTTTAGCAATTTTCTCAGTTACAATATCGTTGATCGATTTGTCAGTGTCTTTAACAAATGCTTGGTCTAAAAGACATGTTTCAATAAAGAATTTTTTCACTTTGCCTTCTGCGATTTTTTCTAAAACTTTTTCTGGTTTTCCTGAAGCTTTTGCTTCTTCGATTGCAATTTCTTTTTCTTTTGCTAGCACATCAGCAGGAACTTCTTCTTGGCAAAGATAGCTTGGCTTGCAAGCAGCAATGTGCATACAAATATCTTTTACAAAGTTTTGGAAGTCTTCTGTTTTAGCAACAAAGTCAGTTTCACAATTAATCTCAGCCATAACTCCGATGCTTCCTTCAGCATGGATATACGACCCAACAATTCCTTCGGCAGCAATTCTACCAGCTTTTTTAGCTGCTTTAGAAAGCCCTTTTTTTCTTAGTATTTCTACAGCTTTTTCTGTATTACCATCTGCCTCTGTTAAAGCATTTTTACAATCCAGCATACCGGCTCCGGTCATTGCTCTTAAATCTTTTACATTAGTTGCACTTATAGCCATCATAGTATCCTTTCTACTTTATGCTTTTTCTGTTGGGGTAGAAGCAGCAGGTTTCTCAGTTGCAGCGACAGCTGGTTTTTCGGTTGTTTTAGGTGCTTCAACAGCAGCTTCAGGTTTTTCAGTTTTAAATGATCTTTTAACTTCAACATTAACTGTTCTTCCTTCTCTGTCTGTAGTAGTTCCTCTTTTAACAACACTAGCTTCTTGCTTAGCAGATTCTTTAGAAGAATCTTCATTTTCATCTACTTTTTTATCTTTGAAAGCTCTAATTCTTTCCTCGAATAATTTACTACCATCTTTAACTGCATTAGCAATTCCAGTTGTAAAAAGTCTGATTGATTTTAAGGCGTCATCATTACCAGGAATTACATAATCAATAGGGTCAGGATCACAATTAGTATCAGTAACAGCAATTATAGGAATCCCTAAGCATTGAGCTTCGGCAATAGCATTTTTTTCTTTATCAGGATCAACTACAAACAATGCTCCTGGAAGTTCTCTCATTCCTCTGATTCCACCAAGGTTTCTGTTTAATCTTTGGTATTCTTTTTCCATGGCAGCTTGTTCTTTTTTAGGCATGTCATCAAAAAGGCCAGTATCTTTTTTAGTTTGTATTTTTTCTAGTCCGGCAACACAAGTTTGCATTGTACTAAAATTTGTTAAAGTTCCACCAAGCCATCTTTCGCTAACATAAAAGCATCCACATTTTTCAGCTTGTTCTTTTATTACGTCTTTGGATTGAGCTTTGGTTCCAACAAATAGAATTTTCTTTCCTTGGGAAGCAATGTAGGTAGCGAATGCAAATGCAGATTTCACCATCACTACAGTTTTTTGTAGATCAATAATGTAAATGCCATTTCTTGATCCGAAAATATAAGGTTTCATTTTTGGATTCCATCTTCCAGTTTGATGGCCAAAGTGAACGCCTGCGTCTAGCAGGTCTTTCATTGTTACAGTTGCGGGCATAAAAGTTTTCTCCTTTTTAACTTTTTTAACCTCGATTTTCCTCTGTTGGGGGTTACAAAACTAACAATTAGTTTTGCTCGAGGTTAATATGCCTCCAACATGTGTATTAAGTAATTAATAAATTAATTAACTCCTGAGAGAAACTAGTCTAAGTGCTGCTAATTAGAAAGCAAAAGCTGTTTTTGCACGGCATTAAATTGATATGTGTAGAAACAACTCTAATTTTTGTTTTATGAAGTGTGATTACCAAGTTTAAAGTAAGGTCCATTTTAGTGTAATGTAAGGAGGAAATTATGGCTAAGCAAAAGCAAATTAAAATAGCTTCAGATAATGAGGCCGAAAATTTGCTTGATAATTTATACTCCCAAGTAAAAGGCCTTACAAGCTCTGCTGGAGTTTATATGATGTATTCAGATGGCAATGCTTGTTTGTATGTTGGCAAAGCCAAGGATTTAGTTTCCAGGTTGAAGAATTATTTTTTAGGCCAGGACAAAAGGCCCAAAATTAAATATTTAATGGATCAGGTGAATTCTTTGAAAATTTTACCTACTGAATCTGAGATTGAAGCTTTAATTTTAGAAAATCACTGGATTAAAAAACTAAAACCAAAATATAATGTTTTGTTAAAAGACGATAAAACTTTTCCATATATTAAAATTGATAATTCACATTCTTTTCCGAGGGTAAGCTTGTCAAGAAGGCCAAAGGCCAATGATGGAAATAGTTATTTTGGGCCATTTCCTAGTTCAAGAATTGTTTTTGAAACAATTAAAATTGCCTCAAAAATTTTTAAACTACGAGATTGCAAAGATGGAGAATTTGCCAACCGATCAAGACCTTGTCTTTCTTATCAAATGAATAATTGTACAGCTCCATGTGTGGGATTAGTAGATGCTAAAGACTACAACGGTCAGCTACAAAGTTTTTTAGATTTTGTTAAGCAAGGCTCAACAGAAATCTTAGCAAAGTGGGAAGTTGATATGAAGAATGCTAGTGAGGATCTTCAGTTTGAATTGGCAGCAGAGCTTAGAGACAGAATTGAAGTTGTGAATAAGCTTCATGTACAAAAAAATCAAAATATTGAAACTCCAAAAGATTGGATTGATCGAGACTTGTGGTGTTCATTTCAAGGAGATGATTCCACAAATCAAAAAAATATTGAATTTGTAATTTTGCAATTTAGATCTAATCGTTGGGTTGGTCAGCTAAGTAAAAGTTTATGTAACTTGGATGATTTTCTTGGATTAGAAGATTTAGGAGCAAGAATATTATTGTCTCATTACGGTCAATACTCAATCCCAGAAGAAATTATTGTTTCCAAACAGTTTCCACTTAAAAGTAACAAACAAAAGCTGATTAAACATTTAATATCTAATCAAGTACAACAAATTAATTCTGACGAAATTAAAGACAGGGAAAGCTTAGCTATAAAAAATATTTCAACTATGGATAAAAAATGGTCTTTAGTTTGGGATATGGGAATTAATATCGCAAAAGATAAATATCAAGAGTCACTTCAGCAAATTAAAGAATACGATTTGGCAATTAAAGAATTGTGTTTGAAATTAAAATTAAAATCATCGCCAAAAATTATCGATTGTATTGATATCTCCCATCTTCAAGGAAGAGATACAGTGGGTTCAGCAGTTGTTTTTGAAAATGGTCAGCCAGATAAAAGTAAGTATAGAAAATATAATATAAAAAGTTTAGCACAATTTAAAATTGATGATTACTCGTCATTAAAGGAATTAGTCAGAAGAAGATATTGTTTAAGAGCAGATAAAATTCCTGATTTGTTAATTGTTGATGGTGGTAAAGGCCAATTGAATTCAGTTGTTAAAGAATTAGATGAATTCAATGTACAGTTCCACGTGATATCATTAGCTAAGGCAAGAGAAATTGGAAATTTTAAAAATGCTGAAGTGGAATATTCTAATGAAAGAATTTTTGTGCCTAATAGAAAAAATCCAATAATTGTTAAAAACTTACCCCTGCTTAGATTGGTAACTTCATTAAGAGATGAGGCTCATAGGTTTGCCATCAGTTTTTACCGCCAAAAGAGCACAAAAAAACATAAAAATTAGATACTTAAAAAAATTAATTTATTTCTTAAAATTTTACAGTAAAAAGCTTAATTTAAGAGCTAAATATTACGATGTGGGTAACTGTGAGAAGGTTTTTTTTATTATGGTTGCTGACTTTTTTGTTAGCAGGGCAAGGTTTTGGCCAAGTGAGCTTAGAGAATTTAGTAAACTTCCGTGCAAAATTTGATAATGTTACAAAATTTTTAGCAGACCAGGAAGCAGTAATTAGATACCGAGATATGTACAAAGAATTTGCGGGTTATGATGATGGGTTTGATATGATTTATGACAAACAAATAGAACAATTGAAGATTCTATTAAAAGATAGTCCTGAACTTGCTAATGCATTTTGGCAATCCCAAACGCCAGAAGATCAAGGGTTTAAAATTGAGACATCTTCGATAGAAAGAAGTGGAATCGAAGGAAGGCTGGAGCAAAAAGAACAGCTCTTAGAGGAATATAGAGAAAAGTTAAGAAAAGAAGCTTCCAAGTATTATGAAGAAGATGATTTATCAAAGAGAAATGAAAAACTTAAGGCTGGCTTAAGATATATTCGAGCACAGATTAAAGCTGTTGAAGTAAAGTACGATGATGAGATTGTCGAGTTTGGAAGTCTTAGCAAAACTAAACAAAAGGAATTTCTATTAAAAATAAGAAAAAGAAAAAAAACCTTCCACGAAGCAAGAAATGAATACAGGAAAGAAATTCAAAAGTTGATTCAAGCAAACAAAGATGAGCTAACAAGTATAGTGGCATATTTAAAACATGAGCTAACAGGAAAGGAAGAATGGTTAGATTCCTATAGAATAAGTTTTGTAGAAGAAAGTATGATTGCAGTGGATTCAATAGCATCTTTAAGAAGCGCTGAAATTGAAGAAGTTGATATTGAAAAGCTACTTGTGAAAATATTGGGAGATAATGAGGCACTGCCATTTGATGTGTTTGCACATTTTAAAAAAGAAGATTATCTTTATATAACAAGTCAACAGTTACTAGAAAAAGCCCAAGCTAATTTAAAAAGGATTGCTAAGTTGGCTACTCCAAAAAGGCCAGCAAGAGTCAATGAAGCCTTGCAAGCTCTATCTGTTGAGCATCCAGAAATTAGTGAACTAAATTACCCCTCAATGTTAGATGATGAGATTAAAGCAAAACATGATGAATGGGAAAAGAAGAGAAGAGATGTTTATCAAGCAAAGCAATTATTGGTTCAAGAGGTGAGCGATACGGGCTTAAAGTTGCCAATTATAGATATTGATTATGAAGGAAACATTATGGATGCTTTTTCAATAGAATTAATTCAGCAAAATAATAAAACAGTAGAATTTAAAGCAATGGATAGTTTTGAGGGATTGTTTACTGGAAGGCATGTTAATTCATGTGTTGCTGGGAAAAACTGTGATGACATAACCCCGAGACGATGGGCTTTAAGTGCACTAGAAGATGTAAGGAGTTTTGCTGTCTTTCAGGAAGGTAAGTTTGATGGAGTATTAAGAATAGTGCCGATTAGTTATCAGGATAATACAGGAGTTTCGGTAGTTTATGAAGCTTTGGATTTGACCATTAAATCAATAAAAAGCACTATAGAGATTTCTTTAATTTCTTCAGGAAAAAAAAAGCAAATTGAGAAGTATTCATTTTTCGACGCAATTGTAGATAATTTAAAATTGTCTGAGGGAGCAGAAGCATTTGTGGTGGGAGATGGAAATGTTGTTAAAAGTAACACTGGTGCAGCAAAAGCAGTAGATAACTCAGCTAGCGTGTTTGAGGCCAAGTCTTTTCCTGTACAAATTGATAACCAAGTTAGATTAAGCTTAGTAGATTCACATACTGAAGCGCTAATTGTAAAAAGTTTTGATGGTGGTGGGCGTTTTGATTATAACAGTGGGCGCATGATCTATGAAGGGGGAGTGGATAGTGAGAATCTACGCCTTGTAACGCCGAAGCAAAATAGAAGAAAATATAGCAAAGAAGAGTTAGAGGTAATCCTTTTTAAGTCAATAATAAAAGGTGAAAGTTTAAGTGGCCACCGAGCTTGGGTTTTGGCAATAGAGTCAGGTGTAAAATTAAACAAGGATTTAAAATATTACCGGAATAATTTAAAAGCAAATGGGCGTTTTTTAAAGGTAGTTTGGGATATGGTCTACAATGGAGATGAAGAAGAAAAAAAGTTGATTTTTGGTTTAATCCATAAACAAGAACCGCCATTTGATATAGTTTTTAAAAAGCATTTGCTTACAGTTGGAAATTTAGAAGAGTTTGTCTTAAAAGCTAATAATGCAGTTAAGTTAAATGAGCTTGTTAATCCTGCAAGTAAAAATCTTAACAACTTAGCTCAAGAGTTTTTTACCTGGTCTCTTAAAGAACATCCGGAACTTGCAAGTGAGTTTCCAGATGAATATAAAGCATTAATGATAAGATCTGACCTTAGTCAGGTTGCTCAAAGTAACTTAGCCTGGGCATTGCGTCTGAACCCAGTGCTTGCGGATAACTTTCCACATGAATTTGTAGCTTTAATGTCAAGAGCAGATTTAAGTTTAAACGCTCAAGCATATTTTTCTTTTGCAATACGTGAGCACCAAGAGCTTACATCTAAACTTACAGATGGATATAAAGCATTAATGATAAGAGCTGATCTTAGTGATTCAGCTCAAGAGCATTTTGCCCTGGCGCTCAAGGAGCAACCAGAGCTTGCAGATAAATTTCCTAGTGAATTTCATGGGTTAATGACAAGAGCAGATTTAAGTTCCAATGTTCAATATCATTTTGTCAGGGCGCTCAGAGAGCACCCAGAGCTTGCATCTAAACTTACAGATGGATATAAAGCAATAATGGCTAGTGATAATCTTAGTGAATATGCTAAAGAAGAATTTGCTTTAGCGCTCAAATATCACCCAATCCTTGCGGATAAGTTAGCTTATAGATATAAAGCAATAATGGCTAGTGCTAATCTTAGCGAGAAGGCTCAACTGGATTTTGCTTTAGCTCTCAAAGAGCACCCAGAGCTTGCAGGTAAATTGGCTGCTGGATATAAAAAACTAATGAAAAAAGCTAATCTTAGTAAGAAGGTTCAAGAAAATTTTGCTTTAAGGTTGAAAGAGAATCCAAAGCTTGCAGGTAAATTGGCTGATGGATATAAAGCAATAATGATTAGAAGCGATCTTAGCAAGAAAGCTCAAGAGGATTTTGCAAGGGTGCTGGGAAGTAACCCTAGATTGGCCAAAAAATTTTCTAAGGAATTTAATGCATTAATGGCCAGAGGTGATCTTAGTATTAAGGCTCAAGCTATCTTTGCCGCGGCTCTAGCAGAGCACCCAGAGCTAGCGGATAGACTTCCTAAGGGATTTCAAGCTTTAATGGCTAGAGATAGTCTTGACAGGAAAGCTCAATTGAATTTTTCCTTTGCGCTCAATCGTCACCCAGGGCTAGCAGATAAACTACCAAAAGGGTTTAATACTTTAATGACTAGAGCAGATATAAGCGGGAGTGCTAAAAAAATCTATTCCAAGTTGCTAAATGAACATCCAGAGCTTGCAAATAAAATCGGTGTATATATAAACGATAAGGGCTTAGTAGAAAGAATTGTTAGAAATTGTACAGATAACATAGATTCGTTGATTTTAATAATAGGTGGAGGATTAGCTACAAAAATATTATTGGATGAGGCGGTGATAAATGAATCAAGTTCACCAGGCAAAAATGGCCATTAAGTAAAAATTAGCTTTCTGAGTTTAAAGTTTGAGCTTAGAAAACCTTTTCTAGTGAGACTATGTAAATATTTCTATAGATAAATAAAAAATAATTTTAAAAAAGCTGAAGTGGAATATTCTAATGAAAGAATTTTTGTGCCTAACAGAAAAAATCCAATAATTGTTAAAAACTTACCCCTGCTTAGGTTGGTAACTTCATTAAGAGATGAGGCTCATAGGTTTGCCATTAGTTTTTACCGCCAAAAGAGCACAAAAAAACATAAAAATTAGATACACCAATCATTAATTTATTTATCAATTAGGAATGCAATTTGTTTGCCATTATTTTGCTCTTGAAAAATGTTTCGATGAAATTAAAATATATACTATGTGTAAGACGTATATAAAGATTTTAGTTTTGCTAATAACTTTTCAATCTAATTTTTTTGCAGAAGCAAATCCTCAAGGTGATCACCACAATGGGGTGCATCAAAATAAAGGAACGTAACAAGAGCCATTGGTTAAGCGCGGGAAGTTAATTACTTTTTGTTTGCAGTTTCCACAAAATTTGTTTGGAGTGCTTTCATGGTTTAACAGGAACTCAGTCAGTATAAAAGTAACTGAAAATAGTTACATTAAAAAAATGCGAGCTATTGAGACTGATATAAAAAATAAAAATTTTCAAGATGGTACGACAATTGATTTAAAACTAGGTAATAAGCACTATGGTCAAAGATTTGAGTTCTTAAGCAGTCAAGATCCAATTACACAAAAACTAGTTAATACTGTAAGTGTTGGTAATGAAGGTAGTCCTAATATGGAAATTGCCGCCTTTTATGTTAAACTTATTTTGCCAAATGGCGAGAAAAAGGAGTTTTGGATAAAGTCCACTTCTAATAATCCAGATCATGTTAAGTTTGAAGATACAATTAGGGCATTTCAAAAAGCAGGGTTCCCACCTAGTGAAACAGAAGCTAAAAAACAAAGGCTGGATTATTAGTCCGATTTAGAAAAAAAAGACATTGAATTTGGAGGTAATGTAAGGCAATTTTTAATGGCTCATAATCATCCAACATTTTCAACCAATGAAAGAGTTGATCCTGTACTTTTTTTTTCACAAGCATAAATGGATGGATATCCTAGTATGAAATCAGGCTTAATTAGTGTGGGACATAAAGAACCACCAGATTTTCAATCAATACTTGTTCCTAAAATAGAAAATCATAAACAAGACTTTATTATGAGGTGGTTGTATTCAGAGAGAAAAAAACCTTAAAAGCAAATTTAAAATATACTAAAATAGGATTATGGTCTCGTGTAAATTTGCTAAAAAATATATACTATTTTCATTGATTCACGATTAGCTTTTTTGTAGTAAATACAGTGCTTTACAGTGGCAACCATCGTTTCCACTTGACTAAATAACGCATAGCGCATACAATGGGTCTTCTTCAGGAGTCTTAGGCAATAATGCATATTTTAAACAAAGTTATATTTTTTATTTTAGTAGTTGGCAGTTTTCAAAGTTTTTCAATTTATAATTATCAATCATTTGTTGGTAACTTTGAAGAGATTTATAGTGAGACCAATTTTGTAAGCGATCAGGTGTTGGTTATTGATTCAATTTGTAACCACTCAGATAATCAATGGAATTATAGTTGTGTGAAAAACACTATTAAAAAAATAAATTCAATGAAAGCTTATTTGTACAAAAGAGGTTATTCATATGTGCAAAACCCCCAAATTGATTTCACATTGTTAGCTATTCTAGAAGCAGAAAAAAGATACACTGTGGATCACAAGTTAATTTTAGCTGTTGCCATTACTGAAAGCGGATTAAATCCTCGAGCTATTTCTATTGTTGGAGCCAGAGGATTACTTCAAGTTATGCCTGCAACTGCTACTGGAATTTGGAATGACTTTTTAGTTACTTTACCGTTAAATGATAGTCTTCGAGCTAAAGCTTATCCATGTGTAAATTCGCTATATAAAATAAGGTTGTCTGTTTTATTAGGAACTTTTTATTTAGATAGGCTTTTAAAAAGATTTAACTACAATCCAATTTATGCATTGGCTTCCTATAATGTTGGACCAACAAAGGTTAGCAGATCAATAAAAAGAAATCCTTATCGAGCGCCGGCAAATTTATTACTTGGTCAGTCCTATTATCAAAAAATACTAAATATTCACAAAGCAATTTGATTTAAATTACAAATCTAAAATATCTTGTAATTTAAATTCTGCTTCTTTTTGTACTACAAGTTCTACACAGTCAATATTAGTTGGATGTAAGCATTTTGGTCCTATTGCTTGTATTCTAATAGTTTTGGCTAATCCACCTGTATGTAAAAATTGAGGAAAAATTATGTGTGCTTGATACGCTGGGGGAGGTGCAGGATGTATTAGTATTTGTGGTAGTCTTTCTGCGAAACCAAATTCAACTTCTTTGTTTTCATCTAGAATTGCTGACCATTTTAATTTGCTAGTATATGGACTACCTACTGGTTGTTTTTGACTTAAGGTTATAATTACGTTTTTGCAATTTGGGCATTCACCTCTTTTTGAACTACTATCGGGTGAAATAGTGATGGTGTTTTTTGTAAGTTTGTTGATTTTTTCCTGAGCATTTAATCCAAAAGATAAAGCGATAGGCAATATTAAAAGTTTTATAATTCTTAAGTTCATTAGTTGTCTCCTTTTATTGTTGTAATAATTTTAAATATTCTAACAAATTGTTGTGTAAAGAATATTTTACTATTTGTTTACTGTCAACAATGAGGAATTAAAATTTTTATAGAATTTTCCACTTTAGGCAATTTAATAATTGTAAGTGCCACTAACTAAAATAGTAATAAACCCTCCATTTCGGTTGATGTCACCAACTGGGTCATTTTGGTCTGGCCAAAAAATCATATGGTATTTTGCTTCAAAGCCAAGATACAAAATTTGTTTATAAATATCAAATTCAATTCCTGCGCCTATGTTGAAACCAAACCCTATATCAGAAGTTTTTTCGTCTAGCTCATCAAATCTAGAATTAATTCCTCCAGCAAATGCTCCTGGGCCACCAGCAAAAAAAGCACCAGTTGTTTCCGTTCTAAAGATTATTTCTCCTTGGGCAGAAACATATGGGTTCATTGTGGCTAAGCCTCTGGTTAATTGGCTTTTGTTAAAGCCATATCTAGCTCCCAGAAATACAGGAATATAAAATTGTTCCACATCAAAATCTATTGCTGTGCCAGTAACTAATGTGTCATATCTACCACTATGAGCAGCAAATGCAGCGCCAAGCTCAACAGCCCACTCACGATCAAAATAAAAAGTGAACATTAATCTAGCCATTAATCCCGCGCCATATGCTTCGCCAAGTCCACCGGTAAAAATTGAAGTTCCTACACTAAGACTGGACTGAAAGAATCTTTCAAAAAGTTCTCGGTATTCTTGGTCTAGGTCCACTGGAGCGGATCTAAAGGCGGAATAATCTTCATAATCTGCTTCGTTAAACTGAGAGTGTCCAAAGAAGGTAACTAAATTAATAATAACAATAAAAATAGTTTTATTTACGGTGAATTTCATAACTTTATATATAAGTTTACCCTAAAAATTATGATTGCTGTCATTCTGGAAGCAAAATTTTTTCTCATCTGGCTATTGTAATGGGTATTTTATATTGCCAGAATTCATTGCGATTATCTGTTAGTTTTGGTAACTTTTTTAGTTATGAGTGATAAAGAGTATTTAAGTCCTAATATGTCCAAAAAAATTGCAGCTATTACAAAATATTTTACAATTTTTGCAGTGGTTTTGGTTGCCTTGCTTTTTGTAAAAAATATTTTTGATAAAAAGAAATTTAAAGCAAGCAACGTTAGCAAGGCAGCGCTTTTTCAAGCAGAGCTAAATGAATATGAAACTGCAGACGATTTATTTAAAGTTTTAGATTTTGCTAAGGTTAAGGAATGGGATCAAAATAAAAAAAATAATTACATTGCTAGCTTAGAAAAAGTTAGTTCGGAACATCCCGGCTCAATTGCTGCTATTCAAGCAAATTTAAAATTGGCAAGATTACATTTTGAGTTAGGCGATGTTGAAAAATCCAAAGAAAATTATCTTAAAATAGTAAATGCTAAAGAAATTCAAGAAGCTAAGGTTTATCAAGTTTTGGCTTGTGATTCACTGGGGATAATTTCTGAAAATGAGAAAAATTTTCAACAAGCTTTGAAGTATTATGAACAAGCCGATGCCTTAAATCAAATTGCCTTAGCTCCAATGGTGAAAATGGGTAAAGCCAGAAACTTAACAGCTATTGGCCAAAAGGACGAAGCAGTAAAGGTTTTACAAGAGATTATTGATAATTATCCTAAGTCTTCGTTTAGCGATAAAGCAAAATCTTTTCAGGCACTAGTAAGCGCAAATAAGATAGCGATCTGAGAGTAGATTATGAAAATATGTAGCTTTTTATTTATATTAATTTTGGTATCTAGCGGATGCAGTAGCATAAAAAACCCTAAGCATAGTCAAAAGTTTAGTTTGTTGCCAGTTTCTTCTTATTCGTTAAGTGATTTAAGATTACAAGATAGTCTTGGTCATAATAGTATTTTTAGTAATAGAACAATTGCATCTAATGAGGATGCATGGGTTTGGAGAAAGCATTTTGCTATTGGTGCTTCAATGCAGAGCTTTGCGGGTCTAACCAAGGCTGGTCTAGGTAAGTGGGTTGTAACAACTTTGGGTGAAGGCACTCATTTTATTGATTTAAATAATGGCGGCGAACAATGGAAGTTTGTCACTAATGGTGGTGTTGGTTCAAAAGCACTTGTTACTAATGACAGCGTGTATTTTGTAGCAATGGATAATTATTTTTATAAATTATCTAAAAACACAGGGAAAATTGTTTGGAAACAAAAAGTATCTGCAGAGTCCTATGGAGGAATTGTTGCAGCTAATGGTTTAGTAATTGCTAACTTAAACGATAATTCTGTTTGGGCTTTAGATGGAAATTCAGGTACTGTTGCTTGGGCTTACAGAAGACCTGCTTCAAGTAAAAAAACTATTTGGTCTTTAAGAGGTCAAGCAGTTCCTTTGCTATCCAATGATAAAAGACAAGTGTTTGTAGCGTTTTCTGATGGTGGCGTTGTTTCCCTGAATCCATTAAGTGGAATTGTCCAATGGAAAAAAACCATGCCAATAAATACTATGTCTAAAGTTAAAGATTCTGACCTTCATGCCTCAATTTACAAAGACAATTTAATTATCGCAGTAGCAGATGGAAACACTTATGGTTTAGCTACTAAGTCTGGTGACCAAAAGTGGGAAATTAAAGGTCCTAATGCTTCGGGGCCAGTTGTGTCTGAAGATGGTAAATTGTTTTCTGCTACAACAGATGGAAAAATATCGGCATATAACTTGCTTACTCAAAATAAGCTATGGACTTATATTGGAAAAAATGGCCAATACAACACTCCTACATTAGCTGGAAAAAAACATTTAGTTGCAGTTAATGTTCACCAGGGAATTGACTTAATAAATAGAGAAAATGGAAGCTTGGTAAGCAGTGAGTATTTGGGGGCAAAAAATTTAAGTTCAGCTACTGTTGAGGGTAACAATGTTTTTATTGTCAATCCGGATAACAGATTACTTGTTTATCAAATTCTTAATTCTAGTAGAAATTGCCCTCAAGAAAACAACTTAAGTCTTTCGATGTTTTCTGCCTTATCAAAGTATAATCAAATTAATTCTTGCGGCTTTGGAAATTTAAAAAATTAGTAAAAATGGATTTTGGCCAAAGCAAAGTTGGCTTTAGTGGAGTTTACTTAGTAGGTAATCTTACTAAAGAACAAGCAGTAATATCTAAGAGCGGTAGCTTTGGAGAGGGTAATTATTCTGATCCATGTTCTCAATTGTTTTTTGATCTTTCATCCTTAACAAAAATTATTGCTGGATGGAGCATTATAATTGATCATTTTTCAGGTCTTGATGGATGGTTAGATAAAACTTTAGGCGAATTGTTCCCCGAATGTGTAGTTAACAATTACTGGTTTAAAGATGTGCAATTAGTAAAATTAATAAATCATCAAGCAGGATTTAAAAATCATTTTTATTTTTTTCATCCTCCAAGAGAAGGCATTGGTGCTAGAAGTTTTTTACAAAAATATATTATTGATAAAGTAAATTTAATGGGCCAAGAAAATTTCCAGGGTAGTGACAATTATTCTGATGTTGGATTAATTTTATTATCTATACTTATAGAGAGAAAAACCAACAAATCTATTGATCAGCTCTGGAGCCAGTGGAAAAGTGCTGCTGGATTAAAGCCAGATGATTTAATTTTTAATTATAACCAAAATTTAAATTTCTTATTACCAACTGAAACTAGGTATTCTCATGGCGAAGTAAATGATGATAATTGTAGTTCATTAGATGGTGCCAGTTTACATTGTGGGTTGTTTGGAACTGCAATTGGAGTTTGGCAGTGGATTAAGTCGATAAATAATTTAGTTAATTCTAATCAAAGTTTACAACAATATATTTTTCCACCAGCTAATTACTCTGATAGGTTTTTCTTTGGCTGGGATACAGCCAGTGGTAAAGATAATAGTCATGCTTCAAAATATGCAGCCACTCACACTATTGGTCACTTAGGTTATACTGGAACATCAATTTGGTGGGATTGGAAGTCAGGCCAAATTGGTATTTTACTAACTAATAGACAATTTCCTGATGATAGTGATTCTTCTAAATCTGCAATTTTTGATTTACGGCAAAATTTTTATAAACAAGTTTTTAATGGTTAATCTATCCAGATAGTTTTTATCTTACAGAATTTCAGGTTAATATAAAACTTGTGAATGTATGTAATGACAACAAATGGGTTCATTTTGTTGGAGTAGGCGGTACCGCAATGGGGGCATTGGCTTCTTTGCTTAAAAAACAAGGATTCAAGGTAACCGGCAGCGATAAAACTATTTATGAGCCAATGAAATCTTTTCTGGCTAGAGAAAAAATATTAGTTAAGCAAACTTACAGCGCTGATAATTTATTAGGTAAATCCTGGGGAATCTCTAACGACTCACCAGAAATAGTTGTGGTGGGAAATGTTATTTCCAAAGGTCATGTTGAGGCAGAGATAATTGAGAAATTATGTCTAGCGAAAAAAACTATTCGATTAAGCTTGGCCCAAGCCATGGCTCAGTTTGCTATCGGTAATGCTAAGTCTTTAGTGGTAAGTGGCACACATGGAAAAAGCTCTACAACAACATTGCTTGCTTGGATTCTTCACGAATTAGTGGGGCAGCCTGGACATTTTATTGGAGGAATTCCATTGAATTTAAATTCAGGAATTGCTCGCGGTAGTGGAGAGTACTTTGCTATTGAAGGAGATGAGTACGACACTGCATATTGGGATAAAGTTTCAAAATTTTTACATTACAATCCTTCATGGGTTATTTGCACCGGTGTAGAGTTTGATCATGCAGATATTTTTGATTCTATTACTGATATAGAAGATTCTTTTTTAAAGTTAGTTGCTTTAATAAAAGAGGGGTTAATTATTGTTGATGCCAAGTCAGTTAACTCTTTACAAAAGAAATCATTAGACAAATTAGTTAATTCAGCAAGCGATTTAAAAATTCAGGTTTTAAGATATGGTTTTGATTTAAATTCTGAATTTGCCATTACAGATTATCAAGTGGTAAAGCTTCCTTGGGATCAAGATGCTTATGGAAGTAAAATTATTTGTAAGCATAATGAAGCAAGCAGCGAGTTTTATTTGCCAAATATTGGTAAGCACAATGCTTTAAATTTTGTAGCAGTTCTTGCTTTGTTGAAAAAGTTAAAAATTGAGTTTAGCAATTCACAATTACAAAAAATCTTACAAGAATATAAGGGGTTGAAAAGGCGCCAAGAAATACTTTTTTCTGATAGAAACTTAGTGGTAATTGATGATTTTGCTCATCACCCAACTGCTATTAAAGAAACTATTGATTCAATAAAATCAAAATACCCCAATAGAAAACTTTGCGCTTTTTTTGAGCCTAGATCGGCTACTGCCGCCAGAAATATTTTGCAAAAAGATTTTATCCATGCTTTTGATCAAGCAGATAAAGTTTTCTTACAAAAGCCTACCAAAGAAAATATTGCCGTGAATGAACAATTAGAAGTAAAAGAGATTGTAGAGCATTTAAAGTCAAACCAAGTTCTTGCATTCTATTCTCAAAACGAACAAGTTTTGATAGATCAATTTTTTAAACAGTTTGATTCAAGTAGCCCTTGTGTGGCTTTAATAATGTCCAATGGCAGTTTTAGCGGAATTCATCAAAGAATAATTGATAATTATAAATTAAATTATTCAACAAATAAGGTTTTGGAAAAACAATGAAACAAAAATTAAAAATTAAAAATTCCCAAGCCCAAGCATTATTAGAGTATTTATTATTGCTTTCGGTGCTAGCTGGAATAATGGCTGGAGTTTTTGGTACAAATTTCACTTCTTTTATTGATAAATTCCAAGGTAAAATCGCCGGTACTGTTACCGGGGTAATTGCTCAAAGGCAAAGAGGATTTCCAATTGGTTGGTTTGGTGGAAGTAATCAACCTAATATAAATGATAATTCTGGTGATCCGCAATTTGGCGATCCGCAATTTGGCGATGCTCAGTTTGGCGATGCCCAGTTTGGCGATGCTCAGTTTGGTGATGCCCAGTTTGGTGATGCTCAATTTGGCGATGCTCAATTTGGTGATCCGCAATTTGGTGATCCGCAATTTGGCGATGCAAATTTTGGTGATGCTCAATTTGGCGAAGGTGGCGATAGAAGCAGAAATCCTGTTACTGGAAGAAGATTATCAGGCAGTGGTTCTTCAAGTGGCGGTGGTTTAAGGGCCGGTGGTAGTTCATTAAGTAGTGATGGAAGTTCTGGATCAAGAGGTAATAAATCTAGAGTTGTAAGAAGAGGTGGCAGTGGTTCAGATGATGAGTTTGGAGATAATTCTTCTTCTGCTCGAGGTGGTGGTAGCAGAGGTGGTTCAGGTAATAGTACTGAAGTAGAAAATGGATCTGAAGCTGCAGTTGATGATGAAAGTGAAAGTGAAAAAAAATCAGCTGACGAAGCCAAGCAAGCAAAAGTTGCTTTTGAAAACTCTAATAATGTTAGTGAGGATGATGGTGGATGCGAGAATATGAATTTGCTAAAAATTCTAAAAATACTTGCGCTGCTGGCTTTAGCATTTTTTGGCTTTAGTATGTTTATGAACTCTTTTTCTGGCGGTGAAAAAGACTAATTGTCATTTTAATGACGAATATTGCTGCCTGCTCTTATAAATTCAAGGGTTTATCTTTTTACTCATTAATGGGTGCCTAGGCCTGTACCTAAATACTCCTAAAGTATTTATTATATCTTCCGATCAGAGAAGGAATAGGAAAGCGAGAAGTTTATGTTTTTATTAAGTAAAATTAAAACCTATATTTTATTGGGGGTTTCATTATCATTTTTTGGAATTACCCAAGTTGCCAATGTTAATTATAACAATGTTATAGATTCTCCAGCTGAAGCGGGTTTTTTGGCTGCTTGTAATTTTATTAATTCACCTGAAGTGCCTGCATTTGTAGGTAATAATTTTAATAATTCTGGGTGGAATGGTAAGTATAATACATTAAAAGATATTGATATAATTTTGTACGCTGAGAATTTAATTGATTCAAATTATGAATTTCATGGGGGTCCAGTTTGTGAATTGTATGCAATGGAAAAGTATAGAAGAAATGCATTAACTCAAGGAATGGATCCAGGCCCAAAATTAGTGTCTAGATGTAAAGAAATTAAAACACAATTAATAAATGAAAGTGGTGCCCATGGCGGAACTTCAAGTTCTTTTGCGGCGATTTCAAATTTAGCTACCAATAACTTTGGCGCAAACAATGCTAATGCCTTTAAAAAAATCTGTACTTCTAAGCCGGGTTTGTCAGCTAGTAATGATATAAAATATGCTTGTGCTAAACATAAATTTAGGGATCAATTTTTAAATTCAAATAAAAGAAAAAAATCTGCCGCAGATCTTTATAGTGCCTGTTCAAAGATTGCTGGTAAAGAAGCAATGGCTCCAGAATTTGCTAGTACTCAAGGAGCAATTAATGCAGGATTAATGCATCCAGCATATTGTGGTTATAATTCAGCAACACCAATAATTATAAATCAACCAGAGCAAAGTTGGATACAAACTGTTACTAATGGTTTGTTAGGAATTGGCTCTCAAATTGTTGATAAATCTCCAGCGTTATTAGCTACCTATAGTATGTATAATATTGCTAAAGATGTAAACAGATTAAACAGGCATGCGGTTGATGTGTATGCTTCTCTTGGTTTTGGGTCTAATGTTGCCCGTGGATACGGTTACGGCGGTGGATATGGCTATGGAATGAACAGTGGATACGGAATGAGTGGCGGCTATGGAATGAATGGCGGCTATGGTGGTAGCTGGAATGGTGGAGGAACTCCAGGTGTAGTACAAGGTGGTCCAAATGCTGGAATGAGATTTCCACCAATACCTGGTCAAGGTGGTGTTGGTATAAATGGCGGCGTTGGAATCAACGGTGGTTTTGGCGGAGGCGGCTATGGAATGAATGGCGGTATTGGCGTACCCGGTTTTGGCGGCGGTTGGATTGGTGGATCTGGTCCTGGAGTTGTACAAGGCGGTCCAAATGCTGGAATGAGATTTCCATCAATACCTGGTCAAGGTGGTGTTGGAATCAATGGCGGAATCAACGGTGGAATTCATGGTGGAATCCCTGGGCAAACTATCGGTGGCGGCGGCGGATATTCAAATCCAGGTTTCTGGGGTGGGCAAAACGAGGCTTGGCAAAAGTATCAAGCTCAGATTGTTCAAGCTCAAAACAATGCTTACCAAGAATATATAAGACAACAGCAACAACAGTTGGAAATTCAAAGAAAAGTAAGACAGCAAATGGCTGCAACTCAAAAAGATATTTCTAGGCTTCAAGAAAAACTACAATTACAAAACTATAGTTTATACAATTCATCAGCAGCTTTTAATGGTGGAGCAGGCGGTAATTTTGGTGGAGTAGGTGTTATCAACGGTGGCAATGGTGCATGGGTTGGTGGCAACGCTGGTGTAGGAGTTGGTGTAGGTGGGTCTGGAATTGGTGTTGGCGGCGGTGTTAACATAAATGCTGGTTTCCAAAAATTCTGGGAAATTTAAATTTTTACTTTGGAAAATGATGGGAAAACTAAATACTTATAATAAATTGACGATAAAGTATTATGAATAAATATTTTTTGCTTACTTGTCTATTATCAATCACAATTAGCTTTAATACATTTTCAAAGTTAACAATACAACTACCAGACAAGCTTGATAGTCAAAATAGTTTAAATCAGTTCTTAAGTGCGCTTAAATCAACCAATGAATTAACTGTTGCTAGCACACTTATTAAGCTTGCAAATATCCAATCCAAATTTAATTCTACTGAAGACACTAAAAACTCAAAAACAGCATCATACCTAGAAGAAATTGCTGTAGTGATAGAGAAAATAGAACAAAGTACAGATTCAAAAAAAATTAAAGATTTTATAAGAAATAAATATGGTTTTGAAACGATAAAAACTAAGAAGACACCTGGCATAGAAAAATTTAAATCAAAAGATGAAGTAATTAATTTCATAAACTCAGAGTCTAACAATAGTTACGATAACACTAGATTAGCAGTACAAGCTTACAAAAAATGGTCAGATGACGTAACAATTCAACAATTGGTATTAAAATCTTCAAAGATTGCAATGGTTGAACCTGTAAAAACACTAATAAACGAAATTGCGAATAATTTAAATTTTAAAAATATATTTGAGCTACTATTTATAAATGCTCATTCTGCGCATTTATCGGAGAAAAATAAGAAAGTATTTGTGAGACAAATCGTGTCAAATTATGATTCAATCCCAATCTATACAAAAATTATTGCCCTTAAGATTTTTCAGGACATATTTGAAGCTGGCGAAAAAAAAGAAATAATTGCTCTTAGTGAAATATTACTCAAAGATTTAAAAAAAACAAAAAATTATGAACTCTCATTAAATATTTCTAGAGCGTTATTCAAGTTAGATACTGATCATTTAAATTTTCCTTTAGAAGAAATAATTTCAGACGATTGGATTCATGAAAATTTTGACTTTTTAATGCTATATACTGACTTTTTAAATATAACGAAAAAACAATGTGAAGTCTTTAAAAAGGCTAAGCCATTGTCTGAGTACAATTTTTTCATATCAAGAATTTGTGATTATAAGAATACTGAAAAAGAGATTACTTTGAAAGGATTTCAGGAACTACTAGATATTTATCCTATAGCTCATATTTTAAGTAAAAATACTTTTCCATTTGCATATGAAGTATTAAAGAATCCAAATACTCACACAATTACTAAAAAGAAAATATATGATGGAATAAATCATCTTCTAACTAGAGTCGAAGAAGATATTGAGTCAGATTCAAAAATTGATAGTTCCTTAGTTGACTTGTTTAATTCTAATATTTTAAAAAATTCTGAAATTTGTAAGTATTTTGAATTAGACCACAACTCTGACGATTATTATTTAAGTAAAATCTTCAACCATTGTTCGTTGATATTAAAGGAATTATTCGATGAAAATATCAACATCAATAATCTACCACGAGAGTCAGACGAGTTAAATCATAAAGCTGTTGAAAAACTCCGAAAAGCTATGGTAAATCCAAAAATTTCAGATGAAGTAAAAACACAATTAAAAATATATTTAAACATGACAAACCATGAAGATAACAGCAGAATTCTCAACGGTGAAAGCGACACAAACAAAATTCTATTTTTATTAAAAAGCACAAACATGCATAGTGTAGACTTAGAAAATATTCCAAGTCTAATAAAATTGTCAGAATCAAAAAACAATAAATTATCTGCTTTAGCATCTCTTGCATTAATGGAGAATTTTCCTGAAATGATCACTCATAAAAATAAAATACATTTTATTAAAAAGATAAGAAAATATGCTGATAAAAAAATACGAGATATTGATCAATTAGTTATTCAGGAAAGACTTTCATTAATATCTAAAAGTAGCAGTGACTCTTTTGGATATAATTTTTCTAAGCTAAGAATCCCAGAAAAGGATCTTGCAGAGCAAAATTTAAGTTGTGCTATTTTTTGTAAAAAAGCTTCTCAGCTTTTAAAAGACACAAAATCATTTGATTATAAAAACACATTTCAAGAATCCAAAGCTGAAATGGCAAAGGCTATAGAATCCATGTCTAACCTTGTCTTCAAAAAAGCAAGAATTAATGGATGCGAAGGATTTGAGAATTTTGAAGTAAAAGCAGATCTTTTAAAAGTTACTAAAGTTGACCCAAATAAGATGCAAAATGCGGATATATACAAAGCTCAGTACACTAATCACATTTTACTAAGCGATCTAAACGAGGACAATCTTGGATCTCTAAAGTTAAATACGGAAAACCTAATTAACTCTCTTCTGCAAAATCAGGCTAAAGGAATATCAGGATCAAGAATGAGTTCCTATGCTTTCTTGTCAAGCTACTTGTCGATCCCACCTCTTAATCATGAATTTTATGAGAAGAACCCAGAGCTCAAAGAAAAAGCAATAAAAGTACATAAGTTTCTTGAAAATGTGTTTAACAAATTACCTGGCGATAAAATGGAAACTCCGTATGATTTTAGTAATGTAAACATCGAGTTTAATTATAATACATATGTGCCTAATGATGGGAATGACAACGAGAGGTCTTCGTCTGGAAGAAATCCTCTTTTTTTCCATTCACTTTACAGGAATGAGACTAGCCTAAAAAAAAGACAATTGTATAAAACACTTATTATAAAATCTGTTAATAATTATGTTCATAAATACTGGAATGATTTAATTGCCCATACGGTCAGACAGCAGACTCATAAAGGCGACGATCAGCTAGCGCCATACTATTTTTGGTCAACATTGCCTTACGTGGTACAAGCTCTGAATGATGTTAGAAGTGACTCTGTGCAGCTAGGTAATTCACGTGATAAGGCGACATCTTTGCTAAATGTTATTCAAACAAGACTTTCTCAAATGCTTAATAAACATTATCAAATTCCTCATTCCGGAGGAAAAATAAAGGGTTTTGGTCTATATGCAAACTCATTTATTTATGACAATGCTCTCGGGGCCTTGAGCCTTTTAACTTCCCCTGCGTGCAAGCAAAAAGCATTTGACGTTCAACAAATAAAAAAATCTCGAATGAGTAAAGAGTCAATTATAGAAAATCTTAAAAAAGGAATACATGTAGAAGATTTTTAGACTATAAATGACTTTTCAACAAAGGTGACTTACTTAAGTCTTCAATAGAATCATATTGATAAGCACTCCAGCCAAACTCATTTGCAGCATCAACAACACTTTGCGAATCATCAAAGAAAACTATGGGCTGAGCAGGCGGCAACATTTTGGAGACCTCTTCAAAGTATTTTTTTGTGTAGTTTTAGGTAGCCAATTTTTAGGATAAAAGGGACTGTCCCCAAGGTCTATCGGCAATAAAGCTCAATTATTTTAAATACTTATTTAAAAATAACATGGTTTAAAATTTGTCTTCTCGGTGCTTTTCCAGAAGAGCTCCGTTCCTAAATAGTTTTTTGTCGAGAAGGAATCTCTTTCTGTGACAAAATTATCAAACGTGTTGGAACTTTTCGTGCGAGAATTACTAAAATTCTTAAAAGTAAAACTCAAGGAATTTCACTAGATATTCTTGTGAAAGTTATAGATGTTCGTAACTACTCTATGTGATTATTTTTCGTTGGTTCATTTTCTTCTTTTAATATTGCTTCTTTTTTAGTTTGATTTTCCTTTTCAAGCAATTCATTAATACGAGAGCGACAAGGATGATCCTGCAACATCATAACAAGTTCATTTGCACGGGTAATTATCTCTGGAGAATTGCTTTTATCCTGATATGATTTTAAGCGGGGCAATACTTGAGCACTAAAAGTGCTCAAGGTTGATAAAGTAAACTCACCCGAACACATTGCTTCACGTATTGTTGCGATGGAACTGCCTGAGGATTCCCCATCCTTCAAGTATGGAGTGAATAACATCTCCTCAATTGTCTGCGTTAAGTCCGAATCTTTTAGAATTTTTAAAATTTTTCTTTGAGATGCCAATTTAGATGATTCCTCTAACGAAAGCTTTCGTTCCTTTTGTATGCGCTCTAAGTGCTTAATGCTTTCAGCAACAGTGGCTTTTCTTTCATAAGCATTTTCTCCTTTTGATTCGCCAATTTTATTTATCTTTTTCAAACTTTCTCTAATATCAAGAATTTTCGCTTCACCTAATTTTAATTTCTCAGCAACTTCTAAAATTATCTTTTCAACTTCTGGAGGCAAATGATGATTTTTTTGAAACAATATCTTATCAATAATTGCCTCTGGATCTTTGAAGAAAGTAGGAAATGAATTAGTCAACATTGTTTTAGCTTGCTTTTTTATTTTTAAATTAATAGAGCTAGTTTTAGATAAGGCCAATAAAAGCGAAAGAACTATACGTTCTTGTGAATGCCTATCTCTAGGTAGTTTTGAAAACCAACGAGCAAAAAAATCATGCTGTAGGTGTTTGTCTTCCATTGCTAAAATCCAAAATGCAGTCATCCCTTCTAAAGTTTTTAATCCTGTATTTTCTAAATCCTGATAAATCTCAGTGTATTCCTCTTCCGCTTTCCTATTTAACTCACTAAGAGATCCCTTTTCCCAATGATTTTTTATAGCAAATACTTCTTTACTGTAACCTTCGTTAATGACCTCAGAAGTTTTATATTGCAAGTAAACGCTAGGAAATTTTTTAATCAATGACTCTTCATTATAAACACCAATAGGAGTAAGAATTTTAAATATTTCATCTCTTGGTGCCTTTTGAATTAAATATTCAACAAAATTTTCTGGGCTAATATTCTTCCGAGAAAGCTGCTTTAAAAATTTATCTAAACCAAAATAACTCAACGCTGTTTTAATTTGCTTCCAATTAAAAATATCTAAAAGATCGTTAAAGCCTTCTAAGCTATCCACTTCACTAAACATTAAGCTTAAAGGGCTTTGTAGGCCACTTGGAAATGGCTCACTTAAAAGCTTTGCCCATTTCTTTGTATCGCCAGTTTTTGCTAAGTGCAAAAAAATTTTCTTTTTTGGTCTTGAATAAAATTGGATTAAACCATTAGAGTATTTGACTTTGTACATGTGATCAGTATTTACAAAAGCTGTTTTATCTAGTAAGAAGTATAAGCCAGATTTACCAGAAAACTTCATAGATAAAAGATCAAAAGCTTCTTTTGGTTTTACTGCATTTTTATCTTTATTTAACTTAATTGCTAAAGAAAAAATCTTACTTAAAAAGTTACTTTCAGATAATTGCTTTAAAATTAATTCACTATCATCAAACCATTTAGCACTTCCAACAGGAGGCTGCACAGAAGCCCATCTTAAATAATTTTCAAGATGCTTTATTGATTTTGCCTCATTTTTATTCCAATCTGCACATCGTTCTTTAATTCTATCAGTTTTAAAAGCTTCTGGAATCCCAGACAATTCTTGAAAACATTCTTGATGAGTTAATATCTCTGCAATTTTATCTTCTTCCTTTATTATTTTAGCAACAAAGTTTTTTTCATGTGAATTAAGCTCAATATCCCTTAATTGCGCAAGTTTTAATCTACGAAGTTTGGATTTTTTCTCAATGCTTTGTTCTTGTATTTTAGTAACCGCTGATACTGCTTTAGAAATAGACAGCCCATTCTTGTCACCATATCCAAATTCTAATCTTTTCGAATAAGCCTCTGCTTCGTGAGCAATTTTTTCTTTAGTTAATTTTTTTAAAGCATCGTAGTAACTAATTTTATCAACGATTAAATGATTTCTTCTCAGGTTTCCAGGAACAAAAAATTTGTTTTTTGGATCTTGAGTAAAATCACTAAGACGTATGTTTATTCTTCCCTTCTTAGGGCGTAACCTCTCTCCAATATTAGGGTCTCCAAAAAAGTTGCGATAGTCTTTAAAGAAAAGTCCAGTGTCACTCAAATACTGTAAACCGTATCTATTTCTAATACCTTCTGGCAAGTGACGATAATTGAGTGACTCAGAATCAATTATGTCATTAAAATGAGTCGATGCTTTTGCTTTGTGCTCTGCTTCTAGTTTCTTGAGTTTGGCCAAATCTATCCCTAAAGATAGTTCCAAGCTTTCAATTTGTATTGCACGAGATTTAACAGACTCATTTTCTTCAGCAGCTTGGTTTATTTTCCTTGCTATATCTTTCCTGAATTCAGTAGAAGACTTTAACTCCTCAGAATATAACGGGATAGAAAAGAAAAAATATAAAACATAAGCAAAACAATTAAATCCCCATAACCCTTTAAAAAAAACATACTATTACTACTTTCGGCTTTTTAAGTTAAAAATTTAGCTATTTTAATGGCGATGTCTGTATAACAAGTAGAATTTGATAATTTGTCCTTATTTTCTAAAGTTATAAAAATCATCAAAAATTATATTCGATTAAGTCAGGGAAGATGTCAACCTTCAATAGCTAGTTCGAAAATTGATTTATTGCTAATAAATAGATGTTCATAGCTGTTGTACTAATTGAGTGATGAGGGACTGTTCCCATGGTCCATCGGCAGAAAAGCTCAATTATTTTATATGCTTATATAAAGATTACATGGTTATAAGATTTGTCTTTTCGGTGCTTTTACAAAAGTGCTCCGTCCCTAAATAGTTCGTCCCTAAATAGTTTTTTGTCGAGAAGGAATCTCTTTCTGTGACAGAATTCTAATTAACAAAGTATTAAACAAGTATAGCTAATATGCTATAAAGATTGCTCCGATATAAGATTGATATGATTTATGTAGTTGCATTGTTGTTAGGTTTTTGGGGTCATCTTGGTGCCCAGAACCATCAACAGGTTGGGCAAAGAGCAGAAGGTTTTGTTCAAGTGTCTGCTAGCATGGAGGTTGTTAAGCTAAAGCAATTACTAGAAGCTAAATCTAGAGTGGAGTGTAAGATACCGCCTGGAGTTGACCTATATCCTTTGTATCCATATAAGTCTTCAATTACTTCTACATTGAAAACAAAGTTCCTTGGTAGTCCAGTTTCTTTAAACCATTCTTCAAAACTAAGTGCAGTGCTTAATGATGATTATTCTATAAACCAGCAAGAATTAGAATCTATAAATGGCAAAGGTAATTTTTGGAGTGAGCAATTAAAAAAATATAATATAGATATTGCAAAATTTAGGGGCAGCAGCATTAGGGGCGGTAGTAAAAAAAATAATAATGATGAGGTAGATGTATATTTACAAAATTTAACTAAGCAAAAATATGGCGGCAGCTGTTTTGTGTGTTTAGTTAAAAACGCCTATGATGAATTACTTGCCAGCGAAGTAAAGAATAAAGCAGTTAAGCAAAAGCTTCATAGCCTTTTATCTTCTTTGATGGCTCATTTGCAAAGCTCTGCAAAAAGTGGCGGTAGTAGCACAAAAAGTGGTCGCTGCTTGGAGGCCGGTAGTAATTTATTTACAACAATTAGTTTAGAAAATCATCAAGATGATTTGAATAACAAGCTAATGGGGTATTTATCTTTTGGAAGTGGTGCTGTAAAAATATTTTCTGAATATGAAGTTTTATGTAAGTCGTATAAGCGGAAATTAGCTGAGTTTAACCAAGAAAATAAAGCCATATGTGCTCAGATAACCAAAGTTAGAAAGGCCCTGGAATCAGAAGAAGATTTCGATGCTAAAGATTTAGCTAAAAAAGTTGCCAGTCTTTTAGCCAAGAATGATTTGGCTAAGAAAAATTCACATGAAAGTAACCTAGAGCAAATTGAGGATAGATCGAATATAGAAGGAGTTTCTAAGGCTAAGGGTATAAAAAAATTATTAGCACAAGAGAATGCTATAAAAAAATCTGAAATAGAAGCAAAAAAACAACAGCTAAAATTGCAACAGCAAAAACTGCAAACAAAAATTGCTGAATTACAAAAAGAGATTGCAGAGTCTCAATCTAGTAAGGCAGTGATTTCTGCCAGAGAAGCAGAAATAGCTAAGATTGTGCAAAAAATGAATGAACAAACTAGTAAGCATTTACAGGGCCAAGCAAAAATTCCTGATCAGCACTGGAATAATATAGCGCTTGAAAAAGCAGGGTTTGTTGCCAAGCAAAAAAGTAAGTTAGGTAATAAAAATAATACAACTGAGAACCAGGATTCCGGCCGAGAAATGAAAGAGGAGTATTCTAAGCGAGAGTTATTTGATTTTTATATTCCCTCAGGGAAGGCAGGGTTATATTATAAGTTTTTAAAAAATCACTATGATGTTGCCTCTAAAACTTGGCAATCAAAAAGTAAGTTTTCCAATTATACAGATGGTAATAACCAAAATTTCATACCTGGTGGTGACAGTATAGATATAGAGCTGGATTTGCCAAAAGGTATTAAGCGAGAAATGATTTATTTGGTAAATAGATTTGGATATGAAATAGATCCTAATAGTTTTGCAGTGGTTGCCAGTAAAGATCCTAGCAAAAAAATATCTGGAATAAGCATGAATTTATTAAGAGATAATTTGGGAATGTATAAGTTAATAGTAAAGGGTGGAAGGTTTAAAGATTTAAAAATAAAATATACCCTAAGGAAGGTAGCAGATGCTGAAATTAGTACTGCAAATATTGCTGAAAAAAAAATCCTAGAAGAGCTTCCAGAAAACATAATTAAAGATTTAAAAGATTTAGATATTAAATCCAAGTCTCCAGTAGAGATAGCAAAACTACTTGAGGGGTACATATTAAGCAAAGGTATATATACCAAGAATAACAATGCTGTGAATGATTATGTGAATAAAAAAAGTAAAGACGGGATAGTGAAAACCAAGAAAATGTTGCAAATTTTGACTCAAGCAGAGGGTTTACCAGAAGAGATTAAAGGCCTAGGGATGGATTGTGACATGTATGCAGGTGAGTGTTTTAGTTCAATGGCTAGAAATTATGGAGTAAGTACTCTTTTAGCATTAGGATATCAAAACTATGAAAATCCTCAAGCATTAGAAAAATTAGAAATGCATGGCTGGGCAATAGCAGGAAAAAATGGTAACTGGCAAGAACTGAACCCAACTCCAGGTGCAAACAATAGTCCTGAGAAACAAAAGCTTGCGGAATTAAAAGTTGCTAAATTTCAACTGGCTAAACAAGAAGCAAAGCTTGCAAGGCAAAAGGCTGAGTTAGATAAAAGCCAACAAGAAATTAATCAAGAACAAGAAAGTTTGCAATCAGGAGTTCAGCAATTAGTACACAAGCAGATGTGGAAAAATTTTGCCAAGCTTGAAGAATTAGAAAAAATATTTGCTTATCTTTTGGGAGCTGACTCTAATACTAGAGCCCAGGTTGTGGAGAGTGTTTTGGTGAAACTAGAAACTTTTGCTGCTCAGCCACTGCCAAATAAGGCAGAGACTGAATATGCCTTTAGCTATTTACAACAAATGAATTTTAATTTGGGAATATTAGAGCTTTTGGCAAAGTTTAATAATATTGATTTATTGCCACCTGGAGGTTTAAGAAATGAGTATTTTGCTAAAGTTAGAAAGCTTACTGAAGATTTAAATAAGCTGCATGGTAAGTTTTTTGATCGTTTTCCAGATGTAAGTGAAATTTATTTAACAAGTAATGAAGGCCTGGACGGAATGGTGATTCACAATGATTCTGGTGTGGTAAAAACAAAGATTAATGAAACCAGCCAATTGAAGTCTAAAGAATTAAGTGCAAAAAGTTTTGTGCCAAAATATTATAGTGATCAAGGTTTTGAAATGTCAGATTTAAACACAGGTGATTGGTTAGTATATGAACAAGGGGATAATGAATTTAATATTATAAATCGCCACTCCAGAAAAAAGCATCAAGTTGCTTTAGAACAAGGTTTGTCAGATGAGCAAATCCAGCAAGAGCTGCGCTCTAAAATTAACCATATAAAAACAAATAATAATTATCAATATCTAGAGGATCTGCGTGTAGATCAGCAAGCAGATTTTAGCAAAACAGATATTGCTAAAAAAATAGCAACTAGTAAAAACGGCAATAAAGGGATATTCCTTGGAGACAAAAATATAGTTAGCAAGTATTTAGATGCTGAAAGAGCAAAATATAAAATCTTTGGTAAGCCTGGCTCATATATTGTTTATTACAGTAAAGGCAAGTCAGTTTATAGGTTTGATGAGGCAACTGGCGAGGATAAAGAAATAATTAAAGCAAGTACTAATATTGATAAATTTATAGTTAGTGGTGAAATTGGTAAGCATAAGGTATATGCATTGACTTCTTCTCGTAAGGTATATGATTTATCTTCATTGAAATTTTTAAATAGTTATTTAGGTAAAGATACTGTAGTTTGGCAGGAGGGTGAAGAAGGTTTTCAACGGGTAAATAGCAACGTGAATTTTGATTATTTATACACTAGCAAAGATAAGGTATTGGCTGCAAAAAATAGTAAGCTTTATATTTCAAGTGAACATTCCAGTGAATTTGAATTGTTAGCTGATGTAAATCATGAATGCCAAATAGAATTTTCATCTGATTATAGGCATGTAGGAAAGAAGAGTAATTTCTTAATAATTTCTAGTTTTAATGAGGCCGATGTGACGGGCAAGCGAACTAATGAATATTATTTTTTTGATTTTAATACTAAAAAATGTGTAAAATTATTTGATCTATATTCTCGAAGCAGTAACTCAATTAATATTGTAGAAGAGGGTGGTAGAATAAGTGTCCAAGCCTTTTATGATAAATTTTTTTATACTGCTGAAGTAGATTTAGCCAAGCCTGATGAATTTAGTTTTAAAAAATATGTGTTTAATGACTTAGATATGAGTATTAATGACTTAAGTGTAGATACTGATGATTTAAGCTATCGTATGTTTAGAGATTCAGGTATTATTGGCTCATATATTATAAAGCCATATAATCCTTTTACAGGAGAAAGTGGGCTTTTTAAGAGGGTTATTGGATCAATGCTAGAATATAGCCTTGGTACTAATCCCAAAATCAGTCCTCTTAATTATATGGGTAATAGTTATGGTTTAGCTGCTGTGGATGAAAATTATTCTTATTCTTATTCTTCTGGCCGTACACTTAAGTTGTTAGACTTTAGTGAGAAAAAAATTACCAGATCTGGTGAAAGATTACCAGCTGTAAAAGAATTCACTAATATACAAGGTGATATTGAATCGGTGATAAAAAAGGATGATATTCATAGTTTGTATGTGAGAAATTTAAGTGGCCTTATAAAAGTTGCCGTTAACCCTAAAACTCATCAAGTAGTAACTCCTGAAAATCTTGTAGTGGGACTGGAAACAGTTAACGATAAAAAAATAATTAAGGCTTCTGATTATGGTTTTGGTAGCAAAAATATAACTTTTACTGGCAGGGAATCTTCTGATAATAAATTCAATTGGCTGGCGGCTAGAGTATTGTTGCCGGACACAGAATTAGCTACCAGCATTACTGTTCTTCAAGACTTATTAAATCAAGGAGAGTCTGATTATCAAAATGCTCCTTATTGGCATGCTTACGTTAATAATATTTGGTATCAAATAAAAACCTTGGATTTACAAAAATCTAAAAAAGTAACACTTAAAAGTTCCCAAGTTGCTTTGGCTTCTGAAGCTAGCAAATTACTTAGTAATATTACTTCTTGGCTTGATTATGTAGATTATAGACCAGATGAAAAAGTAAATTTGTTTAGTGATTTATTTGCTCAGGCGGATGATTTATCTATTGAAGATATAGATAATATTGCAACTGCTATTAAAAAAAGTGGGTTAAAAAATCGAATAATTGCTTATATAAAATCTGGGATGAGTTCTTCTCCATTGCCAAGGATAGCACCAATATACCAAGTGGATAATAAATTGCAATTAACCACTAAAGGAGAGCAAGTGATTGATTTTCGCTATTCAGCTTCTAAGTATGGACTGCTGCTTGATCAGCTCACAGATAAAACCCCTTCTTCTAAAAACTGGTAATAATTTTTATACTAATTGAGTGATGAGGGACTGTACCCATTGTCCATCGGCAATAAAGCTCAATTATTTTAAATACTTATTTTAGATAATTAAGCTAGAAAATAGTTTAATTGGTGCTTTTCCAGAAGTGCTCCGTCCCTAAAAAATACTAAAAAATAATAATTACTCATTGGGTACGATTAAAAAATATGGCAAATTAATTGGTAATGGACACTGCTGCTCTTTCTTCTCCTCCAAGAACATCTGATGTGTGGAAAACTCCAGTTTATCAGCAGTTTTGGCGAGAAAAAGATCAAGTTAATGATGCAATTTTATTTTTTAAACTGGGAGATTTTTATGAAATCTTTGGCGATGATGCAATCAAGGCTGCACCAATTCTTGGAGTTCAGTTAACTTCAAAAAACAAAGGTCACCCAACTCCTGTGCCAATGTGTGGAGTTCCTGTTCATTCTTTGGAGGGCTACTCCCAAAAAATATTATTAGCAGGTTATAAAATTGCTATTTGTGATCAAGTAGGTGAAGTAATTCCTAACAAACTAGTGGAAAGAAAAGTTACTAGAATTTTAACTCCTGGTTTTAGTTATCAAGAAAAAACTTTAGATAAGTCAAACCCCCATTGGTTACTTACTGTCTTTAGTGACGACCAAGAAAAATTTGATGTTCTGCTTTATGATTTTTTAAGAAACGATTATTATCAACAAGTTGGTTTTACTGAGGAACAACTAACGGATTTATTTCTTAGATTTGATGTAAAAGAATTATTAGTAAATGAATCTATCAGTAACTTAAAACTATTTTCTAAATATAGTAATCACATAACAATTACTCCTTGGCTTGGAGATTCTGCAGTCGAGATCTTAACTAAATATTTTTGTTTTACTCAAAGATGTGCAGAACAGGATTGTAAAAAATTATTACCTCAAGCCAAGCCTTTAAGTTTGATTTGTAATTCTGATAATAATGATTTTGCTTACTTGCCAGCGATTGTTCTTCAGCAATGGGCAGTTTTTCCAGAGTTATATGAGCTGTTAAATAAATGTGGTAGTGCTATTGGCTCTAGAAGATTGAGAAATTGGTTATCAAAACCACTAGCCAAAAAATCATTAATTCAAACGCGACAAGATTTTTTAAAAAACCTTGTTTGTAGTGAAGATATTTTAAAACTTTGTAGAAAGGTTTATGACTTAGAAAGGTTAATGGGTAAGTTTAAGTACTCATTATACAAACCAAGGGATTTCATTAGATTTAAAAATTCTTTTTTAGCGATTAATGAACTGATTAAGATATTAATTGCCAATAATAATTTAAGTTCTTGCAGCCAAGAGTTTAAGGCATGTGGCTTTGAAAATTTTGAAGCTTCCCTTAAAGAATTTGAGCATACTTATTCAAAAATAAAAAATCTGTTTAAAGGTGAAATTGATTGGAACAGAGTGAAAGATAGCTTTCAATTAATTGAGCCTATGTCGAATCCTGAATTTTTAAAACTTTGGCAAGTGCAAGAAAATAGTCAGCAGTGGCTAGAGAATTATCAGCAAAAACTAAGAGAGCAATACTCAATTCCTACGTTAAAAGTAAGAAGAAACAAAGTAGTTGGTTTTTTTATTGAAGTAACTAAAGCTCAGAGTAAGAAAATCCCAGAAGATGTTTTTACCAAAAAACAGACAATGGTAAACGTGGAAAGATTTGTTAGTGAAGAATTAACTAGCATGGAAAGCAGCGTGCTTAGTTCCCACTCAAAATTGTCAAAGCTAACTGAAAAAATATTTGCAGATTTAGCTATAGATATTCTTAACGATGAACAGCCAATAAGAAATATTATTAATGTTGTGTCTCATCTTGATGCTGGAGCGTCTATTGTAGAAAGCGCAAAATCTCAAAGCAGATTTGGCGTTTGGAATTATCCAGTTATTCATGATGGCGAATTTAAATTTTCTATAACTGAAGGACGTCATCCAGTAATGGAATCAATGATTGGTTCTGACTTTGTAGCTAATGATATTGCTTTGGGTATGGGAGATTTTACTAACAAAAATTTCTTGTTATTAACCGGGCCAAATATGGCTGGTAAGTCGACAATTATGAGGCAAACTGGTTTGCTAATCTTGCTGGCTCAATGTGGATTCCCTGTGCCAGTAGCAAAAATGAGCCTTTGTCCCGCAGATGGTTTTTATTCTCGTATGGGAGCAAGTGATAATATTTTAGCTGGCGACTCTACTTTTATGGTGGAGATGAAAGAATGTGCTCAAATACTTTTAAAAGCTACGGTTAATAGTTTTGTATTAGTGGACGAAGTGGGTAGGGGTACTTCTACTCAAGATGGTTTAGCAATTGCTAAAGCGGTATTTGAAGAATTGGTGAACATTAATAAATGCAAAACAATTTTTGCTACTCACTTTCATGAACTTTGTGAGTTTGGTGAAGATATGGATTTAGTGCAAAATTCATCTATGGCAATCAGAGAATACCAAGGAGAATTAATTTTTCTACGGCAATTGATTTATGAGCCTGCAAAAAATTCTTATGGTTTATTTGTGGCAAAACTTGCTGGAATTCGTTTTTCAGTAATTGAGCTAGCTAAAAGATATTTAAAACAACAATTGAAACAAACTAAAAAGAATTCACAATTGACTCCTCAACAGGATTTATTTGATTTTGATTATAACCTTAAAAATGAAAATTCTGAAGAAGTTGTAATTCCATCAAATGAGTTTGCTGATTTAGAATCGGTTAAGATAATAACTGAAGTTGATCTAAATGACCTGTCTCCAAAGCAAGCCTGGGAATTGTTAGAAGAATTTAAAAATGAGCTAGGTAGTTAGAGTCTCCACGCGTCAAGTAATTGATTTTTAATGATAATGCGATAACTTGGTAAATCGATTAAGATAGAAGTCTGAATGACTAGTTTTTTTAAAAAATTTAAAAATGTTGTAACCAATGATATTGCTATTGATTTAGGGACAGCTAATACTCTTGTTTATGTTAAAGGACAAGGAGTGGTTGTAAATGAGCCAAGCGTGGTGGCCATTTTGATTGATTCCCGTGGACAAAAAAAAGTATTGAAAGTAGGTAAAGCTGCCAAGGATATGTTGGGCAAGACTCCAGGAAATATTCAAGCAATTAGACCTCTGAAAGATGGGGTTATAGCCGACTTTGAAGTTACTCAAGTAATGATTAAAGAGTTAATTAAAAAAGCTCAAAATGGAAGCTCGTTTTTTAGGCCAAGAATTATGATTTGTATTCCTTATGGGATTACTGAAGTTGAAAAAAGAGCGGTAAGAGAAGCTGCTCGTTCTGCTGGAGCTCGCGAAGTATATTTAATTGTTGAGCCAATGGCAGCGGCTATTGGAGCTGGATTGCCGATTTCAGAATCTAGCGGAAACATGGTTGTTGATATTGGTGGTGGAACTACTGATGTTGCAGTTATTTCCCTAGGAGGGATTGTTTTCTGTAAATCCGCCAGAGTTGGTGGTGATAAAATGAGTGAAGCAATTTTGAATTTTGTTCGAAGAAAATATAATTTAGCAATTGGCGAGAGAACTGCGGAAATAATTAAGATGGAGATAGGTAATGCTTATCCTCCTGAAGAAGTTTCAACTATGGAAGTTAAAGGACGTGACTTGCTTGCAGGAGTTCCTAAAACTATTGAAGTATCAAGTGATGAAATCCGTGAAGCGTTAAGTGAGCCTATTAAAGCAATTGTAGAAGCAACCAAAGTAACATTAGAAAGAACTCCTCCTGAGTTGGCATCAGACATTGTTGATAAAGGAATTGTTTTAACCGGTGGTGGTGCATTGCTTAGAAATTTAGATATTTTACTAAGAGAAGAAACTGGTTTGCCAGTATTTTTGGCAGAGGATCCTTTGTCTGCAGTCGCAATCGGTGCAGGGATTGCTCTTGAAAATCTTGATTTATTAAAAGATGTAACCATTGATTAGTCACTTGATTTTTTTTACAATTATTAAATGCATAAACTTTTAATTCTTGTAATTTTGCCGGTTGCATCGGCTTTAGCTTATTTTGTGATTTGGCCAGGAGAATCTATTGGCCAAGTTATTTTTTTAGCTATAAAACTTTTAATTCCCTTGCTGGTGGTTTTATTTGTTGGACATAAGCGAATACTGATTTTAATTAAAGAATTTAATATTGTTTCTGCTTTGAAGGGACTCGCCCTTGGTTTAGTTATGGCTATGGTTATTTTTTTGAGTTATTTTTTCCTCTCAAAAAAACTGCTAGATTTTGAACACATTATAGTTTTCTTTGAAAAATCTAAGCTGAACTTATCTGGTTATATTTTAATTTGTATATATTGGGCCATGGTAAATGCTTTTGTAGAAGAAGTTATGTATAGATACTATTGGCAAAAATATTTTAATAATTTATTAATTGGTGTTGTTCTTTCCTCAGTAATTTTTGTTGTTCATCATGCAATTGTAATGAGTGGATATTTTAATATTTTAACAAATATAGTATGTTGTTGTGGGATATTTGTTGCGGGTATAATTTGGGGATTGATATATTTAAAAAATAAAGATTTTACTATTTGCTATATCAGTCACATAATTGCAGACGTAGCAATATTTTATTGCGGGTATCTGTTACTTTTTTAATGTTATTCAGAATCTGTAAATGATCTTATCCACATTTGAGCCCTAACCCAGTCTTCTAAAACATGAATTATTTTATCTTCAAAATTACTTTTATATTTGTTTGCTGAGGCAAGATAGCTAGTGGAATATGTTGATGCTAATGTACTGGAGGTATTAGAGTAGTTGATGAAACTATTGTAAATATGCTGTTTATATTCAGCCCCAGAAATCTCAGAGTAAATAATATTGTTTTGGCTGTCTAGAGTTCCCTTTCGAATCAATGGATAGGAGAAATCACTTTCATCAAATGTACTATCAATAATACTTGAATATTCTTGGTTTAATGAGTGGCTAGATTCCGAGCAAGAAGTAGATAAGTTTAAATTATAATTTATTATGTTTTCACAAATAGTTTTATTTACTCCAATATTTTGTGCTAAGAACCTATTTAAAACATTTAAATTATAGTGGCTTAAATATCCATGGGTGAAAGTTCCAGAGAAAACTAAAGAATTTTGTTTTATTGAAGAGTCTTTGTAATAAAATGAAGTTTGTGTTGGTGGAAGTATATGATGGAATAAATTCATATACCCAGGTTTTATATTTTTTCTGAACATGTCATCTTTGAGCCAATTACTTTGTAGCGATCCCATATCTTTGCTTATTTCAATATAATTTTCATTATCTACAAATGGATCGATTTTAACTCTACCTAACAGGTCTTCTTTATATAATGGAATTAAAAAGTTGTTTAATTGATCAAGTAGTTCTTGTTTAGATTTGTGCTGGATATTTCTACTGGTAGCTGATGAGTGAATGTTATTGAATAAATTTAATTTTAACTCAGGAGATGTACTGTAAAATGGATTTTTACTTCCTAAGAATGTTTGGGATTCATTTGCTTCGCTCATGTCATCACTTTCTAGGAAAAGATTGGGTCTTTTGGCAGTAAAATCATATTTAGGAAAAGTACTTTGTTCAATTGGAATGGACAGATCAATTCCTTGATCAGTAAATGGGATATAAATTAATCTTCCATGTTCTGATTCGTTAAAACCACAGTAGTTCCAATATTCACTAGGATTACAACTATCTTCTGAACAGGAAATCAATTGAGAATCAGCAATTGCTTGATCAGGATGAGAAGGGCAGCCTATAGGCTTTAAGATTAAATATTTTATGTCTAATGGGTTGCTGTTGTAATTTGCATCGTTATTAAGTATCTCTGAGAATTCATTTTTAGGCCAAGCATTATATACGCTGCCGTCATCAGTTGTGTATTGACTGCCATCAAGTGTTAAATTGTTAGTATTGGGTGTTTGATTATTTACATCAGCAGCTTGATTATTATTATTGTCAACGGGATTAGCATTTAAACTATCTGGATCTATTAAGAATGGATTTATGTAGTTATTGCCATTGCTGGATTGAACAGGGCTGGATCCATAAAGGTTATTATTTCCTGTTTTTGATCTTCTAGTTGTTGTTCCAAAATCTCCACAGGAAATCAACACTAATGCTGGAAATAGAATTACACATAGTTTTCTCATATAAGTTAATTTTACCAGGATTACATTAATCTTTTTATTAACTTAGTGTTAAAGACGCCTATTTAACACTAAGTTAACAATTCGGACTTAAGAAATTTGTCATTATATAAGTATGAGCGGAAACGGCACGTACACTTTTAAATTTTTAAACTTCTTAATGATATATTCATTGTTTTCATTTTCAACTGCTTACAGCAATGGGTTTATTGACGATAAAACTGCAATTGAATTATTCATATCAAATCACTATCCTCAGTATACATCTGATAATAAAGCTGGAGTTAGAGAATTTAAAGATAAGATTAAAAATTTAATAGCCGAAACTATTTCTTCAACTAATCATGTTAATAATGTTAAGGATGCATTGGCTAGTTTAGATAAATATTATCGAACTAAAAGATATAAAAAATCTCTATTTATGTTATCAGAATATAATCAGATTTTATATACATTAAAGCTTATTAAAGAAAATCCAAAGTTAGTTAATCAGCCCGAAAAACATGCTAAAGAAGTAGAGCGAGCAGAGTTTGTGCTTAATAGGCTTTTAGCCAAGTCATCAGCAGATGAGAAAAATATATTAAAAGTTGCATACAATAAGGATCCAGAGATGAATCAATTACATAGAATGCAATTTTACGATTCCTTTAAAAAAATTAATGTTGGTGACGATAAATATGCTCATTCAAAAGATGTTTTAAAAGTTGCTTATAGAGAATATAAGCATGATGCCAGACTTTATTATCAAGCTTTGGAAGGGCAATTGGCTAGTCAGAAAATAAAATTCTCAATTGTTAGTAGTGAACTTAAGCGAGTTAATAAAAAAATATTACAGTTTTTCTTAAATAACGATGATCCAATTTTCAATGATTCCAAGGAATTTATTCCTAAGTTATATAGTTTTTATTTTGAAACTCCAGGAGCGGAGGTTTTTTCTGTAGCAGATGCTTTTGCTCAAATTGAAGGAATATTTGATTCTGGAGATCCATTAGTGTTATTTAGTGAGATTAGTACCAAATATGCCAGTGCTAAAAATACAAAGGATCTTGCTGCTCCAGAAAAAATGTATGCAAGTATTCTTATGAATCCAGAATTAAATGAGAAATATAATCTTACCGGTCTTTCATCTTTTTATAAACCTAAGAGTTTATTAGAGGTTAGTTTAAAAGAAGGCGAATCCTCTAATGTTCATAGTCCAGGTATTTAATAACTAATTTTAGGAATAGATTCTAATAATTTTTTTGTATAATCCGCTGTAGGGTTTTTAAATAAATCACTAGTTTTTTGCTCTTCCTGAATCTCTCCATTATACATAACCGCAACATTATTACAAATATATTTAACCACTGACAAATCATGGCTGATGAATAATATTGTTAATTCCAATTCATTTTTTAAATCTAAAAGTAAATTTAAAATTTGTGATTGGATGGAAACATCAAGGGCTGAAACAGGTTCGTCGGCAACAATAAATTCAGGCTCTACAGCTAATGACCTGGCAATAGCTATTCTTTGTCTTTGTCCTCCAGAAAATTCATGAGGGTATTTTTTTACGTATCTTTTAGCTAATCCTACTAAGTTCATTATTTTTGCTACTTGGCTATTTACATTGCTGGAGTTAGCAATGTTGTGGACTAATAATGGTTCTGAAATAATATCAAAAACACTCATTCTGGGATTGAGTGATCCATATGGGTCTTGAAAAATCATTTGCATTTTTTTCCTATATGGGATCATTTCAGACTTACTTAACGTAGTGATGTTTTCTCCTTTAAAGTAAATATCTCCAGAAGTTGGAGTGATTAACTTTAGAATACTTCTACCAAAAGTTGATTTTCCACATCCTGACTCCCCAACTAAGCCCATGATTTCTCCTTTAGGGATTTTTAGAGAAACATCTTTTACCGCCTTTGTGGTTTGTGTTTTTTTATTAAAAAATATTCCAGTAGTTTTAGTAAAATGAGTATTTAGATTCTTAGTTTCTACCAATATATTTTCAGTCATGATTTTGCTCATTTATTATATTCCTAATTCAAAACATTGAGGGCATTTCATAACCCAATGATTTGAATCGATTTCCACCCAAGATGCTTTATTGTTGCAAGGTGTTTTATGAGAAGTCCTTGGTGTAAAAGAGCAACCAATAATTTCTTTAGATAGGTCTGGAGGAAGACCAGAAATGCTAAAGAGTTTTTCGCCAGCTTGATGATTAGCAGGAATTGATTTTAGTAATGCTTTTGTATAAGGGTGAGATGGGTTGGTAAATAAATTCTTGGCCGATGCTTGTTCAACAATTTCTCCTGCGTACATAACGGCTACATCATCTGCAACATTGGAAATTACACCGAGGTCATGAGTGATAAATACAACAGCTGTTTCTTTCTTTTTTTGTAATTCATTTATAAGTTCTAAAATTTGAGCTTGAACTGTAACATCAAGTGCGGTTGTAGGTTCATCAGCAATAAGTAATTCTGGCTCAGTAATTAACGCCATAGCAATCATTACTCTTTGTCTCATGCCTCCAGAGAATTCATGTGGATATGCATGAAGTCGCTTTTTGTAGTCAGAAATTCCAACTTCTTCTAAGGACTTTTCGGCTAGAATTAATGCTTGTTTTTTACTCATGTTTTTATGAATTAGTAATGGCTCTATTAGTTGAGTGCTAATTTTTAGGTATGGATTAAGACAAGTCATTGGATCTTGAAAAATTATTGATATCTTTGACCCACGGTATTTTTGCAATTGTTTTTGAGATAGTTTTAAAAGGTCAATTCCCTGAAACATGGCTTGGCCATTTTCAATTTTTCCAGGAGGAGTTGGAATCAATCCAAGGTAAGAATATTGTGAAACAGATTTTCCTGATCCAGACTCTCCTACAATTCCCAGGGTTTTACCTTTAGCCACTGAAAAGGAAATATTTTTTACTGCTTTATAAATTCCATTTCTGGTATAAAAACTAGTACTAAGATTTTTTACTTCTAAAATCATATATTAATCCTTAGCTGCTTTTGGGTCTAAAGCATCTCTTAATCCATCACCCAAAAAGTTTAGTGAAAATAATGTAATTGCTAATGCAAGGCCAGGAAAAATTAACAACCATGGAAACTCTTCCATCGTATCAACCCCACTGGAAATCAATAAACCCCAGGAGCTCATTGGAGGTTGTATGCCTAAGCCAAGAAAGCTTAGGAATGCTTCAAGCAACATTACGCTTGGAATAGTCAGAGTAGTATATACAATAACCGGACCAAGAATGTTAGGGACTAAATGTTTGGTGATAATTCTTTTATTACTTAAGCCTAGACTATAACAAGCTTCAATAAATTCTTGTTTTCTTAGGGTTAAAACTTGGCCTCTGACAATTCTTGCCATAGTTAACCATTCTACTGCGCCAATTGCTAAAAACATTAAGTAAAAATTTCTACCAAATAAAACCATTAGCATAATTACAAATAAAATAAATGGTAGAGAATATAGAATGTCGACAATTCTCATCATTACAGAATCTAGCTTGCCACCAATAAAACCAGATATGGTTCCATAGGCTATTCCAATTCCCAGCGATACTGCCGTAGCAACAAAGCCAACTGCTAAAGAAATTCTGCCACCATAAAGCACTCGAGTAAAAAGATCCCTGCCAAAGGTATCAGTTCCCATCCAGTTTTTCCATGATGGAGGTGTTGGGCCTAGAGGCAAGTTTTGTGCTTCATAAGAATAAGGTGCAATAAGAGGTGCAATTATAGCTAAAACTATCATGACAATTAATACAAAGAATCCAATTAAAGCCATTTTATTATTTTGTAATCTTATCCAAGCGTCTTTCCATAAAGAAGTGCCAATTTCTTCTTCGGCAATTTCGCTAATATTTTCCTGAAGACTCATTGTTTATCCCCTTTAAAGCTAAGTCTAGGGTTAAGTGAAATAAGCAGAATATCTGAAAGTAAATTAAAGAAAATTAGTAGTGCAGAAAATAAAATAGTTGTACCCATAATTAATGTGTAATCTCTATTAAATGCACCTTGAACATAAAATCTACCAATTCCAGGGATTTGAAAAATTGTTTCAGTTACAAAAGATCCAGCAAGTAGGCCAGCCATTGCTGGGCCTAAAAAAGAAATAACTGGTAGTAAACCGCCCTTTAATGCATGTTTTAAAATAACTTTTGAGTTTGATACTCCTTTAGCTTTAGCGGTTCGTATATAATCTTGATTAAGAATGTCTAGCATTCCCGCTCTGGATAATCTTGCCAAATAAGCTGCATAGCCTGCTCCAAGAGTAATTGCCGGTAAAATTTTATGGGTCCAATCGTCCCAGCCACTAACCGGAAATATTTCAAAATAAATTGCAAAAACTAAAACTAGTGCTGGCCCAAGCAAAAAAGAAGGAACACAAATTCCAAGCATGGAAAAACTCATTGGAAGATAGTCTAACCAAGTGTTTTTTCTAATTGCGGCAAATACACCGGAACTTATTCCTAGCAGCATAGCAAAAATAATTGCGTAAAGCCCAAGTTCCAAACTAACAGGTAACCCAGCGCCAATAATTTCATTAACTGATCTATCAACGTATTTAAAAGAAGGGCCAAAATCAAATTGTAAAACTTTTTTTAGATAATCAAAAAATTGCTCTACAATTGGTGCGTCTAAATTATATCTTTCGTTTAGTTTTTTTATAACCTCAGGTGAGGCAGTTTTTTCACTAGAAAAAGGACCGCCAGGTGCAGCTTTCATAAATACAAAGGTGAATATTAAAACCGCAAATAATACTGGAATTGATTCAAAAATTCTTTTTAGTATATATAATAACATTAGTTTGTGGTGGTTTCTGATCCTTTAACTTTTATATTTCTGAGGCTAACATTTTGATATGGATGGTTGTCTAAAATATTTGGTTCCCATCCTTTTAGAGTAGGGGCCTTTAAGTAAATTCTAGTATAAAAATAAATTGGCAAAATTGGTAGCTCTTCAATTAATATTGCTTCCGCTTGTTGGAGTATTTTTAATCTAGAACTAGCGCTGCTACTAACAGCGGCTTTTGCAATTAAGCTGTCATATTTTTTATTTCCCCAGCCAGTATTGTTAATTCCACTATTTGATGTCCACATGTCTAAAAAAGTATTTGGATCAGGATAATCTCCAATCCATCCTCCTCTTGATAGTTGGTAATCAAGTCTTGAAGTAGTATCCAAATATACTTTCCACTCTTGATTATTAAGGGTAATATTAATCCCAAGATTTTTTTTCCACATTTGCTGAATTGCAACAGCAACAGCTTTGTGGGAGTCGTTAGTGTTGTACAAAATTTCAGTAACAGGAAAATTTTTGCCATCAGGGTACCCAGCCTCAGACAATAATTTTTTTGCTTCCATTACATTTTCAGTAAAACTTTTTGGGCTTTGGTATCCACTTAAGTTTGGTGGAACTATCGAGAGAGCTGGTAGTTGTCCACCTTTAAGGATATTGTCTATGATTGATTTTCTATCAATCGATAAAGTTAAAGCTCTTCTAACTCGAACATCATTAAAAGGTTTTTTATTTACATTAAATCTATAAAAATAATTACCAAGATATGGATCAATTTTAATAAGGTCTGGTTTTTTATCTTGGTAGGTTTTAATTTTATGATTTGGAACAGTGCTAGTTATGTGAAGCTTGCCTGATCTGAATAATCTTTCTTCTGTTTGTCCTTGATCAATTGGGTAAAAATTAATACCTAGCAATTTAACTGAATTTTTGTTCCAGTATTTAGGATTAGGAATAACGCTTAATACTTTGTTAATAGACCACTCTTTAAGTACAAATGGCCCATTGTTAACCATCCGGCCAACTCTTGTCCATGGATTGGCTCTGTCATCAAACTGTCCATATTTTTCAATTGTTGGTTTATGTACTGGCCAAGTTGAATAATGGGCAAGCATTTTTAAAAAGTATGGAGTTGGGCCTTTTAAAATTACTTTAAAAGTTTTGGCATCTAGTGCTTTGGCTCCAACCATATCAAAGGAAGTTATCTTTCCTTTGTGATAGGCTTCGGCATTTTTAATTGGGTACAACATATAAGAGTACTCACTAGCTAGGGCTGGTGTAAGTATTCTTTTCCAAGAATATTCAAAATCAAAAGCAGTTACTGGGTCCTCATTACTCCATTTTGCATCATCTCTGATTTTAAATGTATAAACAGATAAATTTTTACTAACAGTCCAACTTTGAGCCATTCCTGGGGTAGGTTTTAAAGTTTTAGGGTCAGGAGTAATTAGTCCTTCAAAAAGAGCCAATAAAATATTATGTTCAGGAACCCCAGTTGCTACATGCGGGTCAAGAGATGATGGTTCACTGCCATTGCCAATTTTAAGAATACCATCATTAGTTTTTGAAGAATTATTTTTTTTACTACAAGAAACAATGCTTAAGGCAAAAACAAATAAAATTATTGTTGATAATTTGCTAGGCTTATATAGATTCACAACTATAAATTAAACCTTTAAGCTTTAAATTATCAACATAACTATTCTTCAAGTTTAAGGCCGCTGACAATGCGCATAATTCATGGGTTTATAATGCTAATGTTATAGTTCGTCTCAAAAAGTGAATATCTAAATTTCATCCATATGTGATATTACTTCTTCAATTTCATCTTTCATTGCAGTTTTCTTTGTTTTTACGTCAGTAAATTTTTTATTGGTCAATACTATTACTGTGGCTGGGTGAACAATAAGCTCTTTTATATCATAACATTTTGTATGGTCCGTTTGAGGCAAAGCCTGTCCTCCGTGATACTGAATTTCAATTGAATCATGATCAAGTTTAGTCATTAAAGTTGAATCTTTTATTACTTTATCTATAACTCTTTTGCATTCGGGATGTTTTTGCTTATATAAAGTTAGGATTTTTTTTCCTTGGTTAATTAAGTTTAGGCTTTCATGAATAACCTTTTTTGAATTGTCAGTAGAGTCTATAGTTTTTAAAAGCTTATTGGCATCATTTTTGTACTGGTTAATTTTTTTTGAGTATTCATTTGTTATACTTTTTTTTTCTTGGGTTTTTGTACAACCAAATATTAGGATTGTTGATAAAGCTGATGTTATAATTTCATTTTTCATTAATATTAAATATTGCGTGAACTTGCTTATTAGTCCATATTTAAAAGCGTAAAGGTTTAATTATGTGTAAAAAAACAGTTCTGGGTTATGTTTTATCTTCTGATGAATTAAAAGTCCTGCTTATAACTAAGGGCAGAGGAATGGGGAAGGGAAAGCTTAATGGTCCAGGGGGCAAGGTTGATGTTGGTGAGGCTTTGGATCAGGCACTGGTTCGGGAATTACAAGAAGAAATTGGGATTACTCCAATTAAATTTGAACCAATAGGCACTTTAGAGTTTTTTTTTCATAAAAACAGCAAAAATTGGAATAATATTTGCAAAGTATATTTAATCTCTGATTTTACTGGACAGCCTATTGCTGGCTCAGATGCTAGTGCTGTTGATTGGTATGATGTAAGCAACCTTCCTTACGATCGTATGTGGGAAGACGATAAAATTTGGCTACCAAAATTATTAAGTAAACAAAAATTTCATTATAAATTTAACTTTAATAAAGAAGATTTATTAATAGAAACTATTTGCGTTCTTTAAAATACTATCTCTAAAATTCTTTCTTTAAATTTCTACCTGCATGCCAATTTCAATTACTTGTGATTTAGGCAGTTGAAAATAACTGCTGGCACTTTGAGAATTTAAAGACATCCAACTAAAAAGTTTTGCTTGAGCTAATGGTAGTCCAAAGTCTTTAGATGGAATTAGTGTTTCTCTTCCAATGAAATAAGTAACATCTTCTGGGTTAAAATCTAATTCATTAGCCACTCTTTTTATCATCCAAGGAATATTCGGGTTTTGAATGAAGCCAAGATTAACTGCTACCCTAACAAATTGGTCAGAGACTCTATTTATTTCTATTTGCTTGTCAAAAGGAACTCTTGATTCTCTTAGGGTTTTAACGTTGAGGAAAATATTGTTTTCATGAAGAACTTTGTTGTGTTTAAGGTTTTTTAGTAATGCTGGACTAGTTCCTTCAGGACTTGAGGTTAAATAAACAGCGGTGCCCTTAACCAGTGGAGGTTTTTGTTCTTCAAGTAATTTTTCTAAAGTTTCAAAACTTACAACTTTTCTTTTGATAATGCTTCCAAGTAATTTTCTTCCCGCATTCCAGGTAACCATTAAAGTAAATGATGTAGCAGCAATTAATATAGGGAACCATCCACCATCGAAGAATTTAAGTGAATTAGCTGTAAAGAATGCAAGGTCAATTGGGATGAAGAAAATAACAAAAGCACCAACAGCCCAAGGTTTCCACTTCCACATCTTAGCAGCAAGATAAGCAATTAACATTGTGGTTATTACCATATCCAGTGAAACTGCAATTCCGTAGGCAGCAGCTAAATTTCCTGAAGACTTAAAACCAACAACTAGTAAGCAAGTAGCAACTAACAAAAGTAAATTTATTTTTGGTAAATAAACTTGGCCGATTTCTTCTTTTGATGTTTGAACCACTTTAAATCTCGGAATATATCCAAGTTTTATTGCTTGAGTGGTTAGTGAAAACACTCCGCTAATTACTGCCTGAGAGGCAATAACTGTTGCAAGGGTGGCAAGAATAATTACAGGGTAAAGTAATGCAGGAGGAACTAGCTGGTAAAAAGGATTGTTAATAGCGGCAGGATTAGAGATTAATAAAGCTCCTTGGCCAAAATAATTTAATAATAATCCAGGAAGTGGAATTGCAATCCAAGCATATCTAATTGGTTTTTTGCCAAAATGGCCCATGTCTGCATACAATGCTTCTCCGCCAGTAACTACTAAGAACACAGCGCCTAATGCCATAAAAGCACTAAAGCCATTATTAAGAAAAAACTTCACCCCATAAATTGGGTTGATTGCGGCAAAAACACTAGGGTTGTCAATAATTTTTATAAATCCTAAAATACCTAGTACGCCAAACCAAAGTAGCATTACTGGTCCAAAAATTTTACCGATTTTCTCGGTTCCTGATTTTTGTATACTAAATAGCCCAATTAGAATTCCAATGGTTATTGGAATTATGTATGGTTTAAATACAGGTGTAGCAATTTCTAAACCTTCCACTGCTGATAAAACAGAGATAGCTGGAGTAATCATCCCGTCTCCATATAGTAGTGAAGCACCAAAAAGGCCAAACCACATTATTAATCGCGAGGTTTTTTTATTTTTTCCGGTTACGCTTTGGCAAAGTGTAGATAGAGCAAGTAACCCACCTTCGCCTTGGTTGTCTGCTCTCAAAACAAACATCATATATTTAATTGAGATAATTAAAACTAAAGCCCAAAAAATAAGAGATAATACTCCAAGAATATTAGCGTTGTTAAGTGCTAAATTATTGTGTTCATGAAAACATTCCCTAAATGCATATAGTGGAGAGGTTCCAATATCTCCAAACACAATTCCTAAAGCTCCAAGGCAAACAGCTGGTAAGTTTTTTCCATTAGCGGACATAGACTATAGATTAATATGATAGCTAGGCTAGGGCCACTTGAAGGGGCATTGATCTTGCACATATTTATAGCATTTATTGCTGTGCACATTAGAAATTTTAAACAATCAGGGTAGAGGTGGATAAAGGTTATAACTTTATGGTGAAAGTAGTGATAGGCAAATCCCTTTTGGTTTAAATGTAGATGTTACTTCTGTCGTCCTAAGTGATTTTATATCTTGCTCGTTTAGATCAAAAAGGGATACTAATTTCTGTTTTGTTTCATCGCTTAAAAATTGATAATCCAGGCCAATTAATTTAAGAGTTTCCAGAATTTTATTTTTTAATTTGTTATCGTTTTTAAGTTCCAATACAGCATTATTTAGTACAATTGCATCTAATGATAGCTTCTCTATCATTTTAAGTAATATTTTTTTGACTTCAAAAGGAAGCTTAGTAGCAAATGTATTTAAAAGAATCATATTTGTTTTTATATTTTTTGTATTGCTTAAGCATATATTTAATAAGTTGATAATAAACTCTTTATGTTGTGATGATGAGCCATTTTTTGCCATTATACTTTCTGTGAAAAAGATCAAACTATTTAACAGTTGTGAATCTTGTATATGATGTAATAATTTAGTTTTAGCGGCAATTTTTATATAGAAAATATTTTCTGGGGTGACTGCAGAATTTAGAATGGTGATTAAAGCTTGAGTATAATCAGTAAAGGGATTTTTTTTATTATATAAATCATAATTAATTGGCAGTTCTTGCTGCTCAGAAATTTCCGAAGCATTTAATCCATCAAAAGCTAAATATGACCTGCCTGCAGAGTTAGATATATTGGTAAATAAATTTGCTTTAGGATTACCCTTATATAAATCAATATATGCTTGTGTTCCAAATAGAAATGCATGTAAAAGAAATAGTTTTAATGTTTCTTCAGTGGCGATAATTGTTCTGGTGTTTTCATGATCATAAAGTATTTTGATAGCAACAGATTCATTAGTGCTGATATTAAATACTTGCTCATTTGGATATAGTTTTAAAAGTGAGGTTGCTAATTTAGGGTTTAATAGTTTTAAAGCTGTAGCCAAAATAGGATTATTTTTGCAGGTTGACATTAATAATTCAGTAAAAGATCCTTTTTTTGGTTGGTAGTTATAAAGTAAAAGGCTTTGAAAAATCATCATACTACTTATGTAGTTATTTAACTTTAATACTTCTTGTATCTCATTTAATAATTCAGAGCTTGGGGCCAGTTTGATTTCATTATATTTTTCGGCAACTTTAATTAATATATCGTGAAAAGCTAAGATGGGGTGATTGATGGTTTCAGCTTCTCGGTAAACTAAATTTGGTGCTTTATTAACTAACCTAAAAGAAACAAGTGCAAAGTAATTTATCGCTTTTTTAAATGCATCATTTTTAAAATTATTGGTTCTTTCTAGGTTGTTCTTGAGTAAATTACAAAGCATCAACATTAAAGTTCGAGAAAAGGCAGGTTGATTTTTTTCAAAATCTCGGTAGAAAATCAAGGAGTATATTTCAAGAAAAAAAACAGAAAGGTCTTTCCAAGAAGTAATGTCTGCGTTTTTCTCTTCATACTCTATAGCCAAAAAATATAGATATTGAATATCAACGGATGGTTCATTTTTTGAGCCAAAAAAATAAAAAAATGATTTTGGAGTTATTTTTTTGATGGAATACTTATTTTTAAAATGGACTAAGGCCTGATGGTAGATCTTTGGATTGGTTTCTTTGATGCTAATTAATTTTTCATAGGTGTTATAGCTTTCTAATTGAGCTATGTCACTTTTGTTTTTAAAGTTTCTAGCTTTGAATGAAAGCATATTAAGTGCTTCTGAGGCTCGAGCATGGATGATTTGAAGCAGGGGCTTTTTTTCTCTTGTAGAGGTAGATGATTTAGCTTTAATTTTATATTTAGTGGAAACAAAAGAACTTAATTCTTCTTTTTGAGGATTATTCTCTTTAATTGTCTCAACATACTCTTCATATAGATCAGCAAAAGTGTAATCTATTGATTTTTGTTTTTGGATGATTTTAAGAACTTTTTGAACTTGTTTTTTAGTTAGAAAACTTTGCGTAGATTTATCTTCTGTGAATGATTCATCAATATAGTAACCTGTTTTAGTTGCAAAGGTTTTTAAAGCTAAAAGCTGTAATTCTGGGTTGTTGTTTTTTAATAGTATGGAAATAGCGCCTAAAGAGTGTGAGTTATTTTCTATGTTTTTTTTGACTAATAATTTAGCAAGAAATAATACGCCAGATGAATTAGCAGTGCTGGTTTTAGATTTAGCTAACCTGGTAAAAAGTTTAAGAAAGGCTCTAGTTGTAAATTCGTCAAAGTATGAGAAAAGATTTTCAAATAATTTTTCTTTATGAAGTAGATCTATATAAAATACAACTTCAGGAACATTTCCATCGTTAACAAGTTGATAAAACAAATTCCTCAGGCTTGTTGGGATGAGTAGCGCATCTCTAAAATAGCTTTCATTGTTTAGGGTTATTTTTTCTGAGTTATTAAACAGGTTTGCCATGCTTTCTTCTGTTAGTTGGGAAGCTTTTTCTAAATCTATTAAGCCATTTTGAGTTGGAGTGGTTATAGAATTAGTAAAGCCTCTTAATGAAGGAAAAAGTTGTAAATATATTAAGTAAAATTTAATATTTCTATTACTAATCTGCTGCTTGTTCTGCTCAAAAATATCTTTAATGGCCTGTAATTCTTCGTTGCTCAATTTAAATCCAATTATTTCTGCAAAGTTAGGATCAATAATTTTAAGGGTAATTATTTTATGAGGGTTATTTTTTAAATGACTAATGAATCTTTGTCTGTTTTCTTTACTAAATTTAATTAATGAGGCTATTTTTATGGCTGTAGCAAAATCTACTATGTTTTCACTAAAAATTAATCCTAAAAGTTCAGCTTGGGGTCGGGCTGAAATTTTATATTGCGCATGTTTTTTTCCAGGCTTACTATCATAGCCAATATTGTAAATTGCAATTGTTCTAATTGTTTGTTCAAAAGAATAGCGGTTATAAAAACCTATTTCTTTTCTTTCTGAGTAATCTTTTGAATCTGCCAAAGTTGACTTGTCTGGATTGTAGTCTTTTTTGTCATTGCTTGTGTATATTAAAAAATTAAGTTTAATAGCAATCTCAAAAACTAAGCTATTTACGGCTCTAATTGGGGTATTTGTATGAGTGGATTTAAGTAAAAAGGTGTGAATTTCAGCTAAAAATTCTAAAGCATAATCATAAAAAATCCGGGGGTTTTCATTTGATTTGCTTTTCTTTAAAGTTTCATTAAAAAAAACTAGCATTTCATAAAGTTCAATTTCTATATTCTGCTGACTTTTGGTGGAGTTTCTATATTTGTTTTCAATTTTAATTTGTTGTGATTTAGAAACTAAAGTCATTAGTAAAAACTTAGCAATAGATGACCTATAGCTTTCGCCTCGATGTTTTTTTGTTTCCTTGCTTGATGTAACAAAGTCATAAAATGGATCAGAAGAAGCGTATGTTAACGATCCTATTTTATGAGTTTTGTATGGTACGCTTTTAAAAATATCAGTTAATTTTTTTTCTAAGTTAAAAAATGAAGATCTATTTTGAAGAATATAATCTAAAACATAAAGATCCGTTATTTGCTCAAAAGCCTGCTTATATAATATATTTGTTTTTCGTATGAACTCTTCAACTTCAACTATATTGGGATAATAATATGCAGTTAAATCAGCATTTACCTTTTTTAATATTGCGATTTTTTGCTCAAAACTTAAGTTGTGTTCATTTTCGTTAGTTAAGTCATTACTTTTTACAATTATTACAGAAAATAGAGCTAGGCTAATTATTAGCAATATTTTTTTAGCCTGAATTTTTGCATTAAGTGCATAAAGAAGCATTTTCAAAACTTAGCATAAATGCCCTGCAGCGTCAATTGCAATGGTATGTTTAGAGCTAAGTATTGTGTGACTTTTTTCTTGGCTTAAGTATCTAGAATGTTTACTTGTTTTTGGCTTTGTGCCAACTTGTGGCGTATTCCTTATCTCTATAGTCCCAACCCACGCTGGTGATGTATAAATCTTCCATAAATGTATCCATCATAACTGCAAGTCTGTTGCTCATTTTTCCTCTGGAAGATAAAGATTTAGCTGCAGCTTTTCCATGCGGTGAATGAGGGGTTCCGCTAGGGTGAAATGTAAGGGTTCCTTCTTCAAGTATATCTTTTCTTGGACCATAGTCAGTGTTGGCAAAGAACATTACTTCATCACTATCAATGTTGTAGTGAGCATATGGAGCCGGAACTTCCTTTTCGTGCCATCCATTTGGTTGAGGAACAAAAGAGCAAACAGCAAAACCACCATTTGGAATATCACCAGATTCAAATGTTTGATGAGCAGGTGGAGACACATGAATGGCCCTTGCAATTCCATGGTGGTTTTTAATATCAAATACAAATGGATATAAAGAACCTTCCCAGCCAATTACATCAAATGGATGATGGTCTAGTTCTAGTTTGGTAATCATGCCTCTGTTATGTTGAACATAAATTGGATAACTACCTTCTTGATCAATTGGCTTTTGCAAAACAGGAGTATCAATTTCTGTTTCTACTATAGGTGCACTCATGTGAGCTTGGCCTGCAGAATTTAAGTAGTGCTTTGGCCAATCAATAAGCCTTTTTGATTCTATGGAAAAAATAAAACATTTTTTACTTTCAAGTTCTATTCTATAAGTTGTTCCTTTTGGAATTACTACATATACATTTTTCTTGAAATTTAAGTTTCCAAAATCAGTTTTTAGTATCCCATTTCCATCTTGAATAAAGAGCAACTCATGCATTTCTCCATTTCTAAAAAAACTATCATCTTTCATTGATTCAGTGAATTTTGCCACACCTATTCTGGTATTGTTTCCAGCTATTAAAATTTTTCTGCTGCTTAAGGCATTTCCTTCAAAAGGAATCTTTCCAGTTTGAATAACATATGGCTCTAAAACTTTTATATCTATTGGATTATCAGGCATTGAAAAATCAGCATTTACTGGTTGAGATTTTTGTTCTGTTGGGTAGCATCTATAATGAAGTTTTCTACTCCAAGGGCCGCCAAATCCTTGAGACCCATGAATCTCTTCTAGGGCTAAAACACCTTCTTCACTATAAAATTCAGTATGAGGAGTAGGTGGAATTTTTCCCTGCTTATATATAAAACTCATATTTATTAATTTAACAAATAATTTATATTTAGCCAATTTGCCAATTTTAAGCCAGGTAAGCCAGGGACGGAGCATGTTCACAAATTTTAAGCCAGGTAAGCCAGGGACGGAGCATGTTCGCAAATTTTAAGCCAGGTAAGCAAAGCCAGGGACGGAGCATGTTCGCAAATTTTAAGCCAGGGACGGAGCATATTTGTGAAGTTTGGCACGGTTCTTGTATGTAATTAAGCAAGATGAGAAATTCTAGAGTTATCCAAAACCCAGATCCATCAGGTTTAGTACATAAGTATTGGAAATGTCACAACAATGAAATGCTACTGCGTAAATCTGGAGCCAAAGAGCTATATGCCCAAAGCACATATTATTCTGTAAATCGGGAAAAATTGTCTGGAAATGTAGAAATTCATAGCTTTTGTTACATGGATAATCATGTACATATGTTGTGTGGTTATAGAAATGGAGTTGAAAATTTGTCTAATTTCATGAGATTGGCGCATGGCATTTTTGGGCTTAAGTATAATAAGCTTGTTAGTCGTTCAGGAAAAGTAGCGGTTGAAAGACCAAAGACTCCGCAGGTTGAAAAAGGCTCAAGGTATGAAATGGAGGTACAGTTTTATATAGAGGCTAACCCTTTAAGAGCAAGAATGGTGCGCGGATTAACTCAGTTACGCAATTTTAAATACAGTAGTTATAGTTATTACGCCTATGGTGATAGTAGTGAATTCACCAAGTGTTTATCGGTGCCAAAATGGTATCTTCGACTAGGGAATTCACCGAAACAAAGACAGAAAAAATATCGAAGTTTATTTACGGAGTATTTGGATAAAAACGGGTGGTATGGGAAAAAGGGAGAGCGTTCTAATGAGTTCATTAAAGATTGGGGTTCAGACAAGTTTTTAGAGAAAAGAAAACTATTTGTGAAGTCGTATCAGTTGATAAAGAAGGAATATAAAGACCTGACTCCAAGAGAAATTGTGGAGAAATTAGTTTGTGGAGCTGGTCCACCAAATTAATAATTACGGCTAAGTAAAATTTTGAGACTAAAATTTATTTTTTTGAGTGATCTCTTTGGGTAGTAGTGTCTTAATTTTAAGAATATATAATTATATATTTAAGTTTAAGAAATTATTACAAGTTTATTTTGAAAAAGTAGAGTTGTATATTCTATGAAGATATTTCTTGAGAAAATTGATAACTAAATTGTATTGATGTAAAAATAGGCTCCGTCCCTAACGAACGAAAAGGTCGTTCAAAGGTCGTTCGGAACGGGAGATCGTTTGTTGATTTAAATTAGTCGGTTAATACAATATGTTTAAAATTATGTGAGATGCCTACAGTTTCTCCCATTTTGTAATTCACATTACTAGGTGAATGAATTTTAATAAAATCACTTTCAGTAACTTTTAGTAAATATTGATTGCTTGACCCACAAAATATTTTATTGACAATTTTAGCTTTAATGTCTGAATTTTTGTCGAAAAAAATATCTTCTGGTCTTATTAGTATATGAGTTTTTTTACTCTCTGGGTGGAGGGTAACACTGGCACCTGAAATAAAGCCAATAGGGGTTGATACAGTGGTAGTTGGTCCTCGTACACAAGTAACTATCGCTGGTAGTATTGAGCCATCGCCAATAAAGCTAGCCACCATTTTGTTTTTAGGTTTTTTATATATCTCGCTAGGACTTCCCCATTGTTGTAATTCTCCTTTGTTTAGTACTCCGATTAAGTCAGCTAAATAATAAGCCTCCATTTGATCATGAGTAACAATCAAAGTTGTTATATGTTCTTTGTTAAGAATTTCTTTTAACAAGGGAAAAATTTTAAATTTTAATTCAGGATCAAGATCCGAAAAAGGTTCATCCAATAAAAGTAAATCCGGATTTGGTGCTATAGATCTAGCAATGGCTACTCTTTGTTGTTGGCCACCAGAAATTTCATGAGGATACTTTTTGGCAATTTTTTCTATTTCAAAAATTTCTAACAGATAATTCAGTCTCATTTTTTTATATTGCTTAACTCCAAAACAAATATTTTGGGAAACAGTTAAGTGGGGAAAAAGTGAATTTTCCTGAAAAACAAAACCTATATTTCTTTTAGATGGTGGGATTTGGCTTTTTTGATCGGAGATAATTTTGCCATTTATTACAATTTTACCATTAGATATTTCTGGAATAAAACCAGCAATGGCTCTTAGGGTAGATGTTTTTCCTGAGGCACTTGGACCTAGTAAGCATCCAATTTCTCCATCCGGTAGGCAAAAGCTAATATTGTTCAAAATTTTGTTGTTGGCAATATTCAATGCCAAATTAGAAATTTCTAGTGTGCAGATTTTTTCCAATGCCATTGCTTAATGTTCCTTGCCTGCGGTGAGAGAAAGTTGGGAGCTTATGTAAACTGGAATTAAGCCTAAGGATATTATTAACAAAGCAGGAATTGCGCACTCTTTCCACAAGCCATCATTGGTTAGTTCAAAAATTTTTACTGCTAATGTGTCCCAACCAAAAGGACGAAGCATTAATGTTATTGGCATTTCCTTACTAATATCAACGAAACAAAGGCAAAAGGCAATAAGAATTCCAGGCTTTATAAGAGGTAATTGGATTTTTTTAATTGTTTCATATCTTCCAGCACCAAGAGTAGTGGAGCTTTCCAACAAATTTTTATTAAATCTTTTTGCTTGGGTGGCAATTGCTTGATAACCCACAAGTAAAAACCTTATTAAGTAGGCAAAAATTAATAAAGCAAGAGTAATAAATACGGCGATATTGCTAATCGAGGAAATTTTTGTAGATATTTTAATTAAATAACTTATTGGAGGAATTAGTGCAACTGCCAAAATGGTTCCAGGTAAGGCATAGCCTAACATTGAAAGTCTTATTAATAATGAAGATTTTTTACTAGCCCAAGATGAATTTAAATATAAAACCAAGCTAAAAATAGTTAACACGATTGCCCCAATCATTGCTAAAGTAAATGTTTTATAAATTATTGGTAAAATATCATGGACAATATATTTACTTTGTAATGCCCAACTAATTAAGGTCATGATTGGAATTAAAAAGCTAATTAAAACTATTAAACTACAAAAACAAAAACATAGTGTTTTTTTAGCTGGTGAAAGAGAAATAAGTGATACATCTTTACTGGCTGATTTGTTTTGGTTAAAGTTTTTCTTTTGCCTTATAAATTTTTCGCCAAACATAACTATAAAACAAAATGTTACTAATATTAGAGAAAGTTTTGCGGCAGATGATATTGAGTAGAGGTCAAACAAAGCTTTATAAATAGAAGTTGTAAAAGTATTATAATTAAAAATAGCAACTGCACCAAAATCGCTTAGTGTTTCTAGAATTATTAACAAACATCCAACTGCTAGCCATGGCCATGAAATAGGCAAAATAATTTTAAAAAAGCTATTTTGTGCTGATATTCCTAAAGATTGTGATGCTTCTAATAGTCTTACAGTTTGACTTTGAAAGGCATTTCTTAAAAATAAATACAAATATGGATACAGACTCAGGCTAAGGATGAATCCAATTGTTACAGGATTATGATAAAAAATGTCTTTATATTGGCCAGTAAGGCTAAACCAAAAACCATTAAAGCTAAAAAAGTTTTTATAGATAAATGCTAATACATAAGCAGGAATAGCCATTGGTAGTATTAATGCAGTATTAAAAAATCTTCTTCCCCAAAAACCGCATCTTGAAACAATCCATGCGCATGGAATAGCGATTAAGATTGACCAAAATACTACCCAAAAAATTAAAAAAATTGTATTTGGAATAATCTCTGATGTAAGTGAATGATTTTTTAAATGTTCCCAAGCTACATCATTAGTGAAGAAACTTTTTTTAACTAAAACAGCTATAGGGGACAGGCTAAGTAGTAATAAAAAAAAAGGTAGGCCAAAAAATATTTTACTGGCTGTTTTTCTTAACATTAGATATTTTTTCTTCAGGTATTAGTAGTGGAAAAAATATTATTCATATTTAGCTTGGTCCATTAGAATAACTGCTTTACTTTGATTTTCTCCTGCTTTAACCAATGATGTTTTGTCAAAAACATATTCACCCCAATTAGTAATTAATGTACTTGCTTTAACAGCAGGGTTTACTGGGTACTCGTGATTTAAGTTAGCAAATAACTCTTGAGCATCTGTGCTACTTAGCCACTCAATAAAGTTTCTAGCTAGAAGTGGATTTTTCGAGCTTTTTAAAATTCCAGCTCCAGAAACATTGATATGCACACCATTGGTTTCTTGATTAGCCCAAAAAATTTTCACTTTGGTAGTTGGCTTTTTGCTTTCATATCTGGCCAAGTAATATGTGTTTACTATACCAATATTACAAACTCTGTTTTCTACCGCTTCAATTAGCTTGGTGTCGTTGGTAAAAACATTATGTGCAAGATTACTAACCCAGCCTTCGACTACTTTTTTGGTTGGTAATAAGCCTTTGTTGGCAATCATCATAGCAATCAATGATTGATTGTAAACTTTTTTTGAAGTTCTTAAGCACAGCTGATTTTTCCATTTGGAATTTGCTAAATCTTCAAAGGTGCTTAAGTCACTAGGGTTTATTTTGTCACTGTTATAGATGATAGTTCTAATTCTTGCGGATAAACCAAACCATTGATTTTTAGGGTCCTTTAAACTTGCAGGTATATTTTTATTAAGAATAATTGAATCAACTGGCTGAAAATATCCATTATTAGCTGCTCGCCATAAGTTTCCAGCATCAACAGTTAGTAATATATCTGCTGGGGATGACTCTCCTTGGGCTTTGATTTTTTCAATTAAGGCGCCAGCTTTATCAGTTGAATATTTAATTTTTACTCCAGTCTCTTTACTATAAAGATCAAATATTGGTTTAATCAAATGCTCTGCTCGAGCTGAATAAACAATAAGTTGTTGTTTATTTGGAGAATTATTAGTTTGTGATTTTAACGTTTTTTTTGAGCATCCAGTGATAGTAAGGCCGCAAATAAGCAAGATAAAAGCAAAATTAGTTAAAGCATTTAGAATGGATTTAGATTTAGTATTTGCCTTCATAATTTAATGTTTTTGCATATATACTCAACTGGTCAAAGATTTTTCACGTTAACCCAAATGTTGCATCAAGATTTGGGTCATAACTTGTTATGTATTTGAAATTATATTAAATTTGGACAAATACAGGTGAAATATCTAGGTTAAGGTTATTATGGCAGACATTTATCCTGTTCTAAGTTAAAATTAAGAGTTGTGAGTTTAAAAAAACCTATTTTTATTTACGATACTCTTAGTTCCACAAGGCAGGCCTTTACCGCCAATAATGAACAAGAAGTAAATATATATAGCTGTGGACCTACGGTTTATAATTACGTACATGTTGGGAATGCTAGAGCATCAATTGTTGCTGACTTGGTTGTTCGAACATTTAAACTTGCTGGTTACAAAGTTTTGTTTGCCAGAAATTATACTGATGTTGATGACAAAATAATTAATCGCGCTACTGAAGAAAACATTGCTTGGCAGGATTTAACTGAGAAATTTATTAAAATTTATGAACAAGACTGCCAGCAATTAAAAATTCTTGATCCCGATTTTAAGCCCAAAGCAACAGATTGCATTGATGCTATGGTTGAGATGATTCAAGGATTGGTTGAAAAAAAAGTAGCTTATGTTGCCGATACTCCTTATGGTAGTGATGTTTATTTTAAAACTAGAAGTTTTGTAGACTATGGAAAACTTTCTAATCGAAATATTGATGATTTAGAGTCAGGAGCAAGAATTCAAGTTGGCGAATCCAAGAATGATCCGCTTGATTTTGTGTTGTGGAAAGCAGCCAAACCTGGTGAACCTAGTTGGCCAAGTCCCTGGGGCGAGGGACGTCCTGGTTGGCATATTGAATGCTCGGCAATGATTAACAAAATCTTTCCAACTGGGCTTGATGTTCATATGGGAGGTCTTGATTTAATTTTTCCTCATCATGAAAATGAAATTGCTCAAAGTGAATCTTGTGGTTGCACTAAAAAACTTGCTAGTTATTGGATCCACAACGGCATGTTGGTTATTGGCAAAGAAAAAATGTCTAAGTCACTAGGTAATTTTTATACCGCAAATAAATTTATTAGTACTTTTGGTGGCGAAGTCTTAAAACTTTTATGTTACCAACATGATTATCGAGGGCCAATAGATTTCCAGGCGGAAACTATTCTACGGACCGAAGCATTGTTAGCAAGAATATATAATGGCTTACAGATTTGTCAGGGAAAAAATTTACAACTAGACAATTCCAGTAACGAATTAATCGAGCAATTAACTACTACAATTTTAGATAATTTCAATACTGCTAAAGCTCTAGGGGTATTTTTAGCTGAATTAAGAAAAGCTTTTAGAGAAAATAGCGATCAAGGATGGCAGAATTGGTTTAATTTATGTAGTTTCTTTATTGAAAAATTTGATTTGTTTTCTGATGATCCTCAAGCAGCTTTGGTGAATATAAACAATAGAAAATTATCCAGGTTAGGAATCACAAAAGAAAAATCAGCAGAAATTGATAATCTTATTGAATTAAGAGCAGAGGTAAGAAGAATCAAAGACTATAAAAAGTCTGATCAAATTAGGGACCAACTACTTGAACAAGGAGTTTTAGTTATGGATGGGGCTGATGGAAGTTCGTGGACTTTAAAAGATAATAATTTTGGTTTATAAGTTCAAAAGGAATAATATATAAAAATGAGTAAATTAAATACTGAACAAGTACAAGATATGTTCAATAAAGCATTGTCTGCTAGGGAAAATGCCAAGTGCCAATATTCAAATTTTCCAGTGGGTGCATGCTTGTTGGCAAATGATTCTAAAACTGGCGAAGAAAAATTCTATACTGGTTGTAATGTTGAGGAAAAAACTTTTCGATCAAATTGCGCTGAGCAAGTAGCATTTACCAAGGCTATTAGTGAAGGTGCATCTGAGTTTAAAGCCATATTAATTGTCTTAGAAGGAGTTTCTGTTCCCTGTGGTCATTGTCGTCAGTTTATTAGTGAATTTGTGGATTTAGATTTTGAGATTTATTGTGCTCATCCTAAAAGAGGATTAGTAAATATATATAAAATAAAAGACTTGCTTCCTCATAGCTTTAGTTTGTAACTTTAAATTGAAATTATATAATTAATATGAATACAAGAAAAATAACAAAAGAAAAACCCTCTTGGAATAAATTATTTGTTCCTTTGGTTTTATTATTATTGTTTGTTCTTTCTCAGTCGGAGGCTAGATCAATAATTTTAAGTTCACTTGCAGATGCTTATTTTCAAGTAAGTGTTTTTGTGGCTGCTACATTACTAATTTTTTATTTTATAGAAGAAAAATTAAAATTAAATACTGATGACTTATTAAGAAAATATAAAAAATGGCAAATACCAATAGCTGCTTTTATGGGAATGATTCCTGGTTGTGGTGGTGCAATTATTGTTATGACCCAATATGTTTCTGGAAGATTAGGCTTTGGTGCTGTAGTGGCAGTATTATGTGCCACAATGGGAGATGCCGCATTTTTACTTATAGCTAAAGAGCCAAAAACGGCGATGTTGATTTTTTTGATTTCTATAATGTCGGGAATTATTTTTGGTTATTTAGTTGAATATATTCATGGTTATGATTTTTTACGAGGAGATAAAAAGCCTGCTTTGTATAATGTAATTGCTCAAGACTATACAAAGTCAACAAGGGGAATTTGGATATTAGTATTTATTCCTGGAATTATTATTGGCGTTCTTCAAGCTTTTCAAGTTGAAATAAATGATGGCCTAGTTTACTTAGGGGGTTTTGGAGCAATGCTTTCTGTTGTTATGTGGGTTCTTAGCCCTCACTCTGGCCCAGTAATTGGTAATAGGTTTAATGATGATTTTGAGCAAAAAATTTGGTACAAAACTATTACTGACACTAACTTTGTTACTGTATGGGTTATTTTTGCTTTTTTAGTGTTTGAGTTAGCTCAACATTGGATTGGTTTTGATTTAAAGTCCTTTTTTAATACCTATAAATTTTTTACTCCATTATTTGCTTGTTTAGTTGGATTTTTACCAGGATGTGGTCCTCAAATAGTGGTTACTACATTGTATCTTCAAGGTTATGTCCCGCTTTCTGCCCAAGTGGCTAACGCAATTAGTAACGATGGTGATGCTTTATTTCCAGCCATTGCAGTTGCCCCTAAAGTTGCTTTAATCGCGACAATTTATACTGGAATTCCAGCTTTAATAGTTGGGTATATATTTTATTACTTGGGTTATTAATATTTAGCGGATAGTTATTTTAGGTAACTAGTTGTTTAAGCTTAAAATTTAATCTAAAAGCAATCAATATGACAACTATTACAGTATTAAAATTAATTGTATCTTTTTCACTTTTATTTGTGTGGTTTTTCAGGGTTAATATTGTGAAAAATGATTTTGCAAGATTTGGATTACCAGATGGACTAATGAAGCTTGTAGGTTTTTTAAAGATATCGATAGCGATATTGTATTTAGTAACAATATTTTACAATATTCCGGCTTTAAGTTTAATGGCTAGTATTATTTTACTAGTATTGATGGCTTCAGCATTTGGGTTGCATTTAAAACACAAAAGCAATGTCAGGCAGTGGGCCCCATCATTTTCTTTAATTGTAGTTAGCTGTTTGCTTATTTATAAATGTTGTTAGTTTGTCGTTAATTTTTTAACAGGTTAATACAAATACCGCCTTTTATATGCAGTTTGGTTTTTCTAGAACTTAATCTTTTGCTGTTTTTTTCAAGTTCTTTATCAAGTTCTTGAACTGCTGCAATATTGCTAAGGCTTTTTCTTAATCCATCATCTAATACTAAAAAGTCAATTATAGGGCTTTTGGTGTATACTTGTTTCTCTTTCTTGCCTAATGCAAGCAAGGGCGTTTCTTCAAACGATAAAATTTCAGTCATAAATCTGTTTATATGTACTCTGTTAGCTACATTGTCTTTGGTGGCTAATTGATTTAGTTTTTCAAGAACTGTTTTCAAAAATATTAAGTCCGAATCTATCAAAGTTTGCAGCCAAAATTGAGTTGATTCACGTAGAGATAAATTAGAGTTTTGAGTCATAAAGTTTACAATTTCTATTTTAATTTTTCTTTTGGCAAGTTGATTTTCAATATCATCAGTTCTTTTATTAGAATCTATCTTTGCTAGTTTTAAAAAACCCGCTCGAAACATATCATGTTTCATTAGTTCGGTTGAATGCATTTGAAAAAAGCTTTCACCTTTAAAGTTTTTATTAAAAATTGGGGCAAATATTCTAATTGCAGCTTCTTTAATTTTGGGGTTTTTATCATCAAGAAGGCTGAGTGTATCATTAAAATAGTTTCTAAATTCTCTAAAGAAAGCAATTAAATTTGTCGAGGTTCTGCCCAGATCATTGTTATGGTTAAAGAATAAGCTAAAACATAACATAATCTCTGTCATAACATTTATTTTTTCATTTAAATCATCTTCTCCGAATAATATGCCGTCAATTTTCTTTGCGCTCTTTAAGAATATCTTTGGATCATCTGTGACAAAAGATAAGAAGAGTTTAGATCTTAATTGAGTGCTTATATTAAATTCAACTACGCCTTTTTTGTTTCTAGTTTTAAGTAGTGTGTTTTGGTATTCAATATTTTTTCCATCTATTAGATCAAGTAACTTTGGGCTGACAAGATATATCATGTGATAAGTAAATCTGTTTTGTTTAACAAAATAATTCAGTTTGCTGATTAATTCCGGGGTAAGTTTTTTTCTATATCTATTTAATGTAGAGGCTGCCATAATGGCAATTTGTGTATTTGGAGAATTTAGTTTTTCAATTAGTAGCCCAATAAATTTAGGGTTTTCAAAGCTAGAAAAATAAGTCTTATATTTTTTATTAATATCTTTTTCCAGTATTAGAATTGTCTCGAAAACCTTTTCTTTAAGTGGGTGATTTTCGCTCTTATATTCAGAGGCTAATTTGTTAATAATCAGAGAAAAAATATTATTTAATTTTTCAGAGATGCGACTGCTTTCATTTTTTTTCCATTGGTGAGTTAAAATGTTTTCTAAGATTTCATTACACATATACCAAAATAAGTCAGGTCTTTTAATTTCCTTAGTTGTAATTGCAAGGTTCAAAACTAAGTAGTCATATATAACAACTAAGTTATTTGTTAAAATAACAGAATATTCTTCTAAAAATATTCTTTTAGATTCTTTAGAATCTAGGCTATCAAAAGCATCTAATTGTAATTTGCTATAAAAATCAAGAATTTCAAATAATTCTAGTGGTTTTGTTTTAGCCATTTCAATTGCTAATTCAGGTACAGAATTAGTAGCTATTTCTTGTAATACTGGGAATGTACTAAAAAATAATTCAGGCCATAAATTATATAAATTTTTAAAGTGCTCAAATGGATTTTCACATTCCAAATTAGCAATTTTTAAATTGCTCAAAAGTTCTTTGTTCCAAGATAGGGTTTTTTGGTCATTGGCGTTTAATTTTTTTTGGAGATTATTAGCCAGCATTCTAGCTAGTTTAAAATCTTTTTGTGATATATCTTTTAACAGAAAAAGTACTTTTTCTTGAGAAGATTTCTTATTAGGGCGCTTAACAAATTCATTAACAGTTGCTTTTTGTTTATCACTTAATTTTTTGAGTAAAGTAGGTAAATTAGTTGGTAGGCTGTTTAAATTTAAACAGAAAAATATACTAAAAACAACCCAAGTTTTAAGTAGTAAATTTTGATAGAATTTTACATTACACACTTTGTAGGTAGTTTATAGCTTATTGTTTTCTGGCTTAAAAATGTAAGTTCCTTAATTGGACTTACACTGCAATGCTCTAGTGGCGATATAGTTTATCTTACAATATTTTTAAATTCAAAATTGACTCTAAGCATTTGAATGCTTCAATGTTTTTTGTGTGGAAATCATTCTTGGCTAAATCTTCTAGCTTTAAATCCGCCTGATAAAATTCATTTATCCATTTTTTTAATTCAGCATAAAGCTTTTCAGTTAAAATAATATTTCCATTTAAAGCAGCTTTTTCACTTTCGCTAAGCACGACTCTTAGTCTAAGGCAGGCTGGGCCGCCTCCGTTACTCATGCTTTGTCTAAGGTCAAAATATTTAACCTCGCTAATTGGATTAATAGGGTTAGAGATTATTTTATTAACGTTATTATGAGCTTGTGCTGATTTTTCAACATCTTCAGGGCATATTAAAATATATTCTCCATGACTTTTGGTAATTAATTGGCTGTTAAATAAATAACTTTTAACTGATTCTTCCACAGAAACTTCAGACTCTTTCACTTCAATTATCTTTATCCAAGGGCAAAGGTTTTTAATGTCTGAGTAAAATTTTTGTTGGTTAACAAATGCCTGTTCATGGAGTAACAAAACCTGCTGGTTGCCAACACAGATTACATCATTGTGAAATACTCCGGCATCAATTACTTGTGGGTTTTGTTGCACAAAAATTGTATGCTCTGGTTGAAGCTGATGACAGCTAGCTATAGCTCGACTAGCAGCAAGGCTTTGTCTTGCTGGATGAATTTTGGGTTTTATCTCTGGGCTTTGGTGGTCAATGCCAAAAGTAAAAATTTCTATACCTTGATTCCCGTGTTCATTGCATAATCTCGTATGGTTTGCAGCTCCTTCATCGCCATTCTCTTCTGGGTTTGTGGTTAATGGATTATGGACTGTGAAATGGTCCGAGGAACTAAATATTTGCTTTAATATTTTATGGCTTTGTTCTGATTCAATTCTTCGATGAAGCTTATTGTGTAAATTTGCAGGAGTTAGGTGACATTTTTTATCTGCTGTATCAGGCGATGGGGAAATTGTCGCGCAGTTTGCTGTCCACATACTTGCAGCAGAGCAAAGCTGTGAAAGTAGTTTTGGATTAGAGTTTAATAATTTCTGAAGATTTTTAACTTTGTGTTTAGTCAATATTTTATTTGTTGGTCTTGGGTGAGGCGGAAGCACAGCTTGTGGAATGCCTTTGTCTGCAAGGTATTTCATTTTTTTTAATCCTTGAAGAGCAGCAGATTTTGGATGTGATTTATTAGAAGAGTTTTTTATAGAGGCGTTATTACCAGTTGATAATCCACCATAGTGATGGGTGGGGCCAACTATGCCATCAAAGTTAAATTCTTGATATTTCATTTTTTTGTTATTACCTTCTCTGGAAAATTATCAATAGGTTGCGAATCATGGTTAATAGTAGAAATATTTTTAGAGACTTCAATAATTATATTTTTTAGGAATTCTGTTTTGGTTTTAGATTTAATTTTCTTTATTTCATTTTCAATTATTGTTTGCCATTTGGATTTATTTTCTTGGCTGTGAATTCCTTCGTCTGCTAATATTTCAACGGTGTTTTCAAACTCTGAATAAAATATTAAGATAGCATTTCTTTTTTTGGTTTTATATAATCCATGCTTGAAAAACTCAATAAATGCTCTTAAGTTTACTTTGTAAATTTTTCTGGTTTTGTTTAAAAATAAATATTTGATGAAATCAATGTTGGCTAGTTGGTAGCCAAAAAAGAAAACAATTAATAAAATTACAGGAAAAAAATTTTTATTAAAAATAAAATATTTTGATAATAGTAAAGAGTAGATGGGGAAAAATAAGAACATCAACAACAGTCCAAGGATGTAGTTAATCTCAATGTATTTACCGCTTCTTGAGACAATTATTGGTACAATATCTAAGTTGGTATTTTTTTCACAATTTTTAATGGTTTCTTCTATATCTTGAAGATCATTTTCTGAAAATGATTTAAGTTTTTTACCAGCTTCCACTTGCACCTCCACCTGAAAATCCACCGCCTCCGCCGCCAGAAAATCCACCGCCTCCACCGCCAAAACTTGAGCCTCCACCGGAGCCAAAATCAAATTCTCTTCCAGATGGAAAGCTGTCCCCAAAGAAGCCTCCGTCTTGGCCACCTTTCCAGTTTTTATGGTCTCCACGATTTCTTCTTTTAGATCTACTAATGACTATCAAGAAAAATATTATAAAAATTATTATTGGTAAGTAATCATCAAAAGATAGTTTTTGGCTTATAATGTTGTTTTCTTTTCCTTGAATTTGGTCATTAATTAAATTTATGCCTGTAGCAAGTCCAGAGTAGTAATCTGCTTTTTTAAAATGCGGTTTTATGCCAAAATCTATAATTCTAGCTGCTATGGAGTCAGGAATAAATCCCTCTAATCCTTCTCCAACTTCAATTCTTATTTTTCTTTCATTTGGAGCAACAACAATCAGTACACCATCATCGGATGTTTCATTTCCAATTTGCCAACTTTCTGCAACTTGGTGAGAGTAGGTAGCAATGTCTGTACCTTTTAGGCTTGTAGTTGTCAGTATCGCAAACTGAAATCCTTCACCATTTTGATAAATATTTTTTATTATTTCTGCTAGTTGTAATTCTTGTTGTGGCAATAAAATTTTCGCCAGATCAACTACATGGTTTTCATATTTTGGTACATCAACATTAAAGCTAAAGCTACAAACACTAACTACAAAATATGATAAAAATAAGTATAATTTAATCAATTAAAAATTCTCTTAAAATTCAATTATATATTATCTTAAAACTCTACTTTAGGAGCTTGTTGCACTTCTGCTTCGTTTTTAACAGTGAATTGAGCTTTTTTATCAAATTTAAAAAATATAGAGTTTGTCCATGAAGTAGGAACAACAGTAACTAGATTATTAAATCTGTTAATTATTTCAATATATCTTTTTCTAGCAATTGCAATTCTGTTTTCTGTCCCTTCAAGTTGTACTTGAAGATCTCTAAAATTCTGACTTGCCTTTAAGTCTGGATATCTTTCTACTACCACCATAAGTTTGGATAGTGCACCACTAAGCCCTGTTTGTGCCTGTTGAAACTTAGCAATATTTTCTGGGGTTAGCTGATCGGCATTTATTGTTGTTTTAGTGGCCTCTGCTCTGGCTTTTATTACACCTTCTAGAGTCTCTTTTTCATGGGAGGCATAGCCTTTTACTGTTTTAACTAGGTTGGGAATTAAGTCTGCTCTTCTTTTGTATTGGTTAACAACCTCAGCCCATCCAGCCTCTACTTGGTTATTGGCTCTAGGAATACTTTGAATTCCGCAGCTTGTTAATAGTAGGCAAGCAAGGGCTAGAATTAAGGTGTTTAATTTTGTAAACTTAAAATTTTTCATTATCACTCACTATACCTCTTTTGCTTCATTTTGCATAATGACATTTTATACTTTACTTTAAAACACTTGGTGATTGTAGCTAGAAATTAGACTTAAATCATAATTCAATCCATGAGTTTCGTTCATCTTCATCTTCATAGCGAGTATTCCTTGTCACAAAGCTTGGTTAAAACTCCATTGCTGGTAGAAATATTGCTTCAGGAAGAAAGCCCTGCAGTAGCAGTAACTGATTGGTGTAATTTATATGGATCGTTGAATTTTTATAAGCATGTTAATAAACTATCCAATGGCAAAATAAAAACTATATTTGGAGTAGAAATTGCAGTCAAATTTCCAAATGATCCAATATATAAGCATTTAGTTTTGCTGGCCAAAAATAATAATGGTTATAAAAACTTACAATCGCTGGTTACTGACTCTCATGCAATTTATGGCCTAAGTGAAACTGGCCTTGCTCCTTGTATTCCTTTTGAAAAATTAGCCAAATATAGCCAAGACTTAATTTGTTTAACTGCCGGAATAAAAGGAATTTTAAATTATTATATTATCAACAGCCATGAAAAAGTTGGATTAGAAAACTTACTTTCTCTACAAAAAATATTTAAACAAGATTTGTATCTGGAGCTTCAGCCAATTGGTTATTCGCCCCAAAAAAAATGTAATGATCAGTTGGTTAACTGGAGTAACAAATATGGTGTTGAATTGGTGGCCACCTCGGATGTTCACTATTTAGAAAAACAAGATGCATATGCCCAGGAAGTTTGGATGATGGTTGGTCAAAAAGTTTTCTTGCAGGACTCTCCAAAGTCTCCATTGATGCCTAATTGTTATTATCTTCAATCTGCCGATGAGATGAAGGAGCATTTTGCCTATCAACCTAAAGCAATTGAAAATACTTTAAAAATTGCTGAGCAATGTAATGTGGAATTTAATTTTTCTGACAAAGATGGCAATAGAATATATCACCTACCAGATTTTAATTCCCAAGACTCCAATTCAAATAATATTTTCAATCAAGAATGTGATCAAGGATTAAAAAATAGATTAAAAAAATTAAACATATCTGATCCTAAACAAGTTGCAGAATATAAACAAAGATTAGATTATGAAATTTCTGTGATTACCAAGATGGGCTTTGATGGATACTATTTGATTGTAAGTGATTTCATTAGATGGGCAAAAAAGAATTTAATCCCAGTTGGCCCAGGTCGAGGCTCCGGGGCTGGATCCTTAGTGGCTTATTGTTTAGACATTACCAATTTGGATCCAATAAGTAATGGATTGTTATTTGAAAGATTTTTAAATCCTGAAAGAGTTTCATTGCCCGATTTTGATATAGATTTTTGTCAAGCCAGAAGGTTTGAAGTTATAAAATATGTTGCTGAAAAATATGGCCGTGATCGAGTTTGTCAAATTGTTACTTTTGCTAAAGAACAAAGTAAGAATGCAATTAAAGATGTAGGAAGAGTGTTCGGTATGAGTTTTGGGGAAACCAACAGACTTAGTAAACTTATTCCTAGCATAAGAATGAAGCCGCTCACTATTGCTGAGACTTTAGATTCTGTAGCAGAATTTAAACAGCTAGTTATTAATGATCAAAGAACATCTCAAGTAATAGACATTGCCCAAAAAATTGAAGGCTCGCTAAGGCAGCCGGGTGTTCATGCTGCTGGGGTAATTATTGCTAGTAGAGATATTAAAGAGCTTGCGCCAATGAGTTGTGACTTGGAAGGTAATCCAATTACTCAATGGGACATGAATATGTGCGAAGAGGCTGGACTAGTTAAGTTTGATTTTCTTGGCTTAGTAACTTTGGATTTATTAGATTTAACTTGTGCTTTAATAAAAAAACGCTCTGATGCAAGTGATGAGTTCTCACAAAATTTAACTTACGAAAACATTCCAGTTAATGATCCAAGAAGCTATCAGTTAATTGCTCGAGGTGACACTTTGGGAGTGTTTCAGTTTGAAAGTTCTGGAATGCAAAACTTATGTTTAAGAATTGGTCCAAGTTGCTTTGAAGACTTGTGTGCCATAAATGCTTTGTATCGGCCTGGTCCATTAGAGTCTGGAATGGTGGATGATTACATAGCCAGAAAAAAAGGCAAAGCTAAGATAACATATATGTTCCCCGAGATGGAAGAATGTTTAAAAGAAACATATGGAACTATAGTTTACCAAGAACAAGTAATGGAAATTGCTAAAGTAGTTGCTGGATACTCTCTTGGCCAAGCAGATGTTCTAAGAAAAGCCATGGGTAAAAAAATTGCTAGTAAAATGGCCGAAGAAAAAGTTCGCTTTGTTGAAGGAGCGGTAAAAAAAGAAAACAATAGCATACAAGCAGAAGAGCTATTTTTGCTTATTGAAAAATTTGCTGGTTATGGTTTTAATAAATCTCATGCTGCAGCTTATGTTATGCTTTCAGCCCAAACAGCTTTTTTAAAGGCAGCGTATCCAACTGAGTTTTTCACTGCACTACTCACAATCGATAAAGAAAACACCGACAAGTTATCAAGGTATATAGTTGATGCTAAAAAGAGAGGAATAAAAATTCTTCCGCCTGATATTAACCAATCAATTAGTGACTTTTCAATTCCGCAAGATAGTGTTATCAGATTTGGTTTATCGGCTATTAAAAATGTTGGCGAAGCAGCAGTTAAATCAATTTTAGTCTCCAGAGACAATGGCGGAGAGTTTAAAGATCTTTATGATTTTTTAACTAGAGTAGATAACAGAAAAATAAATAAAAGATTATTTGAATGTTTAATTCAATGTGGAGCCTTTGATTCCTTTTATATTAATGAGACAAGTGACACGGAAGTAGACGTTAGTTCTAGGTCAGTTGCTCGAGCTATTTTACTGGCAAATTCCGACCAATTAATGGAATGGGCCAGTAAAAAAAGTGAACAAGCAGCCAGTGGACAAGAATCACTTTTTTCATTAGTTAGCGGTGGTGAGGACCAAGCATTTCCTAAGCCAAAAATGCTTAATGGCAGAAAGATTCCTGACCGGGAAGTATTAGCCTGGGAGCGAGAGCTCTTGGGAATTTATGTTAGTGGTTCACCGCTTGATAGATTCATAGACAAAATTCAACAATTAAATTGTACACAGATTTTTAATTTAAAAGATAAAAAAGCTGGTACCGAAGTAATGGTAGCTGGACTAGTTAGTGAAATACGTGAGCTTAGAGTTAAGCGCGGTAAAAGTGTGGGTAAGTATATGTCTGTTTTGAAAATTGAAGATTTTACCGGTCAAGTTGAGATGGTTAGTTTCCCTGATCATTACCAAGAATTTCAAACTCATTTAAATTCAAATGATCCAATTTTAGTTCGTGCACAGTTAGACTTTGAAGATGATAGGCCAAAGTTAATGGGCTCTAGGACTAACTTAATGGGAGCAATTTCTGTTGAGTATTTATCTGAGGTAAAACAAAAATGGCCAAAGGAATTTAACGTGGCAGTTAATTTATCTGTTGCTACTGACTTGTCTCAAGATTTAATTTTTACTCAATTACAAAAAACTTTAAAATCATTTCCAGGGAAGACTCCTGTTACTTTAAGATTAACTCAGCCAGATAAATTTAATACTAAAATTCAACTGGGAGATGAGTTTAAAATTCAAGTTAATAGAGAGCTGGAATCACGACTTACAACAATTGTTAATAACCCTGGGGTAATTTCTTACAAAACAATTTATTAAAGACTTCAGATTTTTGTGCTTGTACACTGAGTCAATAAATTACTGATCTATTTCACGCATCCACATAAGAAAATATGCATAGTCTTTCCATAATTTAATGTTTTCTAAATAAGGGTTAATATAAATAGCTAAACTAGCTTTTCGATCATCAACAGCTTGTTGGGCAGCCGTCATGTCATTATTTAATTCTAAAGTAAGATTATACAATATAGCTTCTTTTTCTGCAGAAAGAATTCCAGTGATAGACATGTCATCAGTACCATTGTAGTCGCCAACAGTATCCGATCTTCTGTAGGCTCTACTAGGTTGTGTTGGTGAGATGCAGCTTTCTGGAGGCAATACAGTGTCAACACAAAAAGCATGATTAGCGTTTAAGCAATGAGATACTTCATGGCGAAACAGCTCAGCATTTACTAGGGCGTAATCAACTATGTAGAAGCCCGGGCTAGAAAATGCTTGGTTTGTAAAGGCCTGAACATCGGAAGTAAAATTATTATTAATTCCCAAGACAATATTTATTACTCCAGGGTCTGTTATTTGGTTTTCCAATAAAAAACTAGGAGCACCAAACAAGGTGCTTTCATTGTATTCAGATTCAATAGTTATTTCGTTTATAATTGGAAATGTTGTTGATACTGAAATTTGATTGTTAAATTCGCTGTTTAATTGTGAGACTAAAGAAGTAATTTTTTGTTCTGTGTGTTGTAAATATAGGCTCCACTTAGTAGCTGAAGGTAAGTTTATAAATTGTGACTCTGTATAAGTTTGCGAGTATGTATCATAAATGAAATTAACTAGGTTTGGATTTGTAATAAAGTTTGTTTTATTAATAGTGAATTTTAATTTAAGTTCAGGAATCGGAGTTGAATATAGTTGAGAGCCTTCCTTGAAAAATTTATCTGCACTTAAAACTGTAACTAGCCTTGTTACATTAGGATCTTTATTAGTAAAATTAAATGTTGGTTCTGTGTTATGTCTATATTGTTTAATGTTATTGTTAGTGTCTAAGTTGTAAGATAAGTAATGTCCATCAGAACCATCAGGGTTAAGGCCGCAATGTTCTGCAAGTATTTTTAAGCATGCTTGCGAAGAGTTTAAGCCTGAAAATATAGGATCGTCTGTATAACAATTTCTCATAAGTATAAATTTATTTTGTGCAAAGTTTTCTTGAGGATTGTTTGGACATCCAGCGGGAATTAGTACGATTTCGGCGTTATTTGGGATAGGTTTTATATTGTAAAAGTAATCATAAAAACTGTCTTGAGGTATTTTATATTTAAAGTTAGATGTGGATTGTATAAATCCCAGGCTGTCAATATCTCCTGGGTTGCTATTGGGTATAACATTTGGTGCAGGATAAAAAGAATCAGTATCAATTATTTCTACAATTTCATCATTGATCACATCCCATTGATTTAAGCGATTACCAAGATTATCTGTAAGGTCATATACAAGCTCTCTTTCTCCAATTGTGACCACTAATTTCAGTGAAGAGATAGCAGGTAATCCATCGTTACTATATTTAAAATAAATATAGTCTTTGTTTTTAACTAATATAGATTGAGCACTTGTCCCATTTTCGTCATTAATAGTGATAGTTGTGTCTTCTGGAAGTGGCTTAGAAAAAATTAATTTAATTGGAATATACACACTTTGGGGGTTTTTGTGTAAAGACGTTATTCGGTAAAATGTTTGGCCCGATGGATAATTAATATTGCTATTAATTACGTTAATATCTAATCCTAAAGAAAGTGAATTTATATTGTGTGATATTGTTACCGGTAGATTTTCCCAATTTAAATAATTATTTATACTACTATTTCTTGAAAGTGTATAATTGTAGGCTCCACTTGGAGTAAGCAATTTTAATGTTGTGCCTGAGGTAGAAAAGAATTTTGGTAGTAGAGTATTGTCGTCGTTTAAAATGTAAACTGATGAGCCGCTTAAGGCTTTTTGAGAAAAGCTTAGCCCAAAGAAAATAAGAGGCAAACAGATACCTGTTCTTATCAGGTTTTTTAAATTTATTAATTTCATGCATAGAAACATACATTAATGAAAAATTAAAGCAAGACAATTCATTTTCTAGTCAATTTTTCTCCCACTCACTAGTTGCTCTAGTTGAATAAAACTGCCTTGTTGCGTAATTGACGGCTAAATTATAAGAACATATAAAAATATTATGAGTGTTTTTAAAAAATCATCCAGCTTAGCTTTACTTTTATTTTTATCCTCTTTTGTTCATAATATTAATTCTCAGGGCAAAGTGAATTTAGTACCAAAAGAACAAGCCAAAGAGATTTATAAAGAAATACTTTTTAATCACAATGTGAAACGTACCAAGCAAATTCCTAGGCAAGAATACGTGAGAAATTTTGATGATTTATTAAAGGATAACTTTGAACTGTTTGAAAAAGACCCAAATGTTTTATATGAGTTATTAGATTTTCTATACAAAGGTATTGAATTAAAGCTTTATGATATACCAAGATTTAGTGCTGTACTCACCGATAGAAGTACACTAGATCCTGATCCATTCAATGACCCGGTTCCTTGGTTGCCATATGTTTTTTATCATTTAGAAGATATTTTTGTTGATAATCCTAAGTCTTTACAAAAGCTTTTTGACGTAGCTGAAGCACGTGGAGATACAATTGTATTTTTTGCTCTTTATGAAAAAAAATATAATAAAGCTTTTAGTGAAAATAAAATTAAACGAGATGATTATCTTGCTCAATTTGCTAAAACAATTTTAGCTTCCCTTAAGTTTGAGCGTTATAGTTTCGTGTTTGATATTATTAACGAGGGTGGAGATTCTTTTGACTGTCATAAGACTGGAACAGCTGAAGACTGTCTTAATATCTTGGAAGAAAAAGTTATCTTGGACACTTATATTGAAATTATCAAAAAAGAAATTGCCAAAGATCCTATTTCTGATGTTGCAAGCAGAGTTATTGATCTAATTTTGAATTCCTCCAATGGCGAGCGGGCAATGGCGAAGAATCCTAAGGTAAAAGCCGAAGTTGAGAAATTGCAAAAACAAATAAAAAAATAATAAATTTACCAAGTTTTTTTCATATATTTTTATTAGCTACAAAATTTTAATGATTTATGATTTAGGATAGACATTTAGAATAACTTCTAAATGTCTATCCTAAATAAACTTGCAAACTTGACTTTGGTATGTTTTTTTTTTATCTTTTTATACATTGGTGTGTGACTTTAGGATGAATATTTTTAACATGTTAAATTTTTATTGGATATTATTAATTTTTAGTTTTTATTTTTTTCACCCATTATCTTTTGGCTCAGAGTCTTGCCTTCAGCTTGATAGAAGCAGATTTAATTGGGCATTAAATGATTCTAATGGGACTAAAGAACACCGGATTGAGTCTGGAGAAGACGGGTCAATTGTATATTCAACTCACCGTTATGTGAAAAATTACATTGGCGGCTGTGAGATTGTAAAAACAGCTAAAAAGAAAAGTTTATTTGGTGCCTATCGAGATGTTGAAAAAGTTAGCTTGTGTGTTGCCCATGAAGCTCAACCAAAATTCAAAGGAGATATAAATAATAACTATTTAACATTTTTTATAAACGTTAAGTTAAGTGGAGTTTCACAGTCAAGAGTTTACTCTCGATCATTCCCGTTGAATGTAGGTAATTATCGCAAATCAGGCAAGCAAGGATTACTTTCTTTTTCTGCAAATAAAAAATTAGAATTCTCATTTAGTGACTATGACCCAGAGGTTTACTACTCAAAACGTTTTGATAGTAATGATAAAAATGGTTACTATAAAATTTCAACTAAGCCTTCTTCAGATAATTTTGAGATTGAGTGGGCACTTGGTGTAAGCGGTTTAAAACTTAAAAAAATTGCCAACGCTGTTTTTAAATGTAGTAAATTTGAAAATAATAACAAGCCAGCAGATGAGTATCCGCTTGAATCCTTGAACGAGGTGAAGTTACAGTCTGGGGACATTATTGAAAAAGGAAACAGGGTTTTTATTTCTTCAGGCTTAGGAGTTGGCCAAGTTTTTCTAGCTACAAGATTCTTTAGAAGAAAAGATAAGTTATATGTGTTTGGGCGATCTCCTATATTAATACCAACTAGATTTTCTAGTAAATATAAGTATTTTTTAAAGGAATCAACTGAGTTGACTAGTGAAAAAATTCCTTTTTCACTAGCCACAATTTGGGAGAGTGCAAAAGAATTAGAACATTCCTCTCCTCTGGAAGAATTTGGATTTAAAGATCTTAAAAAAAGGAAAGATTTCATAAACACTTTAGTTTGCTATAGGACAAATAACCTTGTGAATTTTTCTTTATCGGCTCTTACTACAGGCTCCAGGTACTCTTTTGTTAGTTCTCGTGGCAAAACCACCTTGTTTATAAAAACTTATTTTTCTTCACATCCTAAATTTGGAAAAATAATAGGGGAAGAAGTTTTGGTTAGAAAAGTTATTGAAGATTATTATATTAATCAAGAAAATTTAAAAGGATCCTTTATTATTAAAGGAGTAGATGAAAACAAAAATCAAGTTTTATATTGTCCTTTCTACGAATCAAACTTTGTAACCAAAATACCAAAAGCTAAGTATTAATACTGCTTTTTTTTTAATCTGTAATTATTAATCTTTGTAATTTTATTTTTTAAAGCTTGAGTTGAAGCTTGTTCATTATGTTAATATAGAAACATGTGTAGATTTAAAATCAGGGTAATAAAGCTTGGTTTGTTTTTATCGACATTTATTATCCAAGGTTTTGCAAGCCAAAAAACTTTGTCCGTATTACAGAATTCCAGTGAGTTATTAAAAAATGTTTCTGTTCTTGAAAAACAATTGTTTGGCGACCAAAAGCTAAATACCTATGTTGTTGCGGTTGCTGATGATAAAAAAATAATTTGGTCGAAATATAAAAACGGATTTAATAGCAGTAATAAGTTTATTGCTTGGTCAATGACTAAAAGTATTTTCAATCTTATTTTTGGCATGGCGGTGGCTAAGTATCCAAATGTGATTTCTTTAGAGGATTCAATTTGTAAGCATATTGATAAAAATAAATTTGCTGATCATTGTAAAATAAAAGTAAGTAATTTATTTAGTTTCTGCTCAGGAATTATTTGGAGTGAAAATTATGAAACTAATCCTTATGACAGCGATGTAGTATCGATGTTGTACGGTAAGGGTAGAAATAATATGGCAGAGTTTGTTTTATCTAGGGCTGTTGATAAGGCTAAGGTAGGAAAGCAGTTTAATTATTCTAGTGGTGATACTGTTTTACTTAGCTATGTTCTTAGAAAGGCAATTGGGGAAAAAGCATATCTTGATTTAATTTTTAATTTTTTCCCAAATCAACTTGGTTTAAAAAATTTTACTTTTGAAAAAGATACCTTTGGTACCGCTATCGCTTCAAGCTATGCACATTTAACTGTTGCAGATGCAGTAAGGATTGGTCAGTTTATTTTACGAAATGGAAAATCTATTAGTGGCACTGAAATACTTCCAGTTAATTGGCTAAAAAATGCCACTAAACATAATTCCTGTTTTGCTCTTTATCCGCCAAAGAAGTCGGAGCAATTTGTAGCAGGAAAGCATTGGTGGTTGATTGTTGATCCAAAAGTTTCACCTAAACATGGAGATTCAATTGTCTTAGTTGGCTATGCCCATCAGTATATTATTGTGAATCAAAAATTAAATAAAGTCTTAGTTCGATTTGGTAATGATGTTGGGCTAAAGAGCGATTTTATTGAGAAAGCTTGGTCATTTCTTTTGCAGGAATCTATTTAATGAAAATAAAACGATTGGCTTTAGTTATCAGCTTTTTATTACTTGGTTTAGCAGCTTTTAAATACAAAAATACAATTATATTTTACACTAACGGTATTCATCTTGCCTCTCCATATGCGGCAAAAACAGTCTGTACTTGTTATTTTGTTCATAAAAAAACCAGAGAACAGTGTAATGAATCTATAACTAGAATGCCTCAGAAGATGCTTCCAGTTGAAATAGACAAAGATAAGCAACATGTTTCAGTAAGTTTATTATCTGTTTTTGAATTAGCTTTGGCTAAATTTATTAACGATCAAGAAGGTTGTGTGCTTCAGTGAATTTTTGCTGATTAGTCGCCGGTGAAAAATGTCCTTTTTCACGAACAGCTAATTAAGTTTCAGCTTGTTTGTTTTTATTGATTCGATCTCTGAACTCTTTGGCTCTGGCTTTTTTTTCTTTATCTAAGATTTTTTCTTGTTCATTTATTTTTTCAAATAACAAATTTAATTCATCGGTTTTAGTGTGGTCAATAAAATGAATAAGGTGTTTTTTTTGTTTAGGCAAGGTTGATGATTCAAAAATTGATTGTTTATTAAAGAAAATTTTTAATTCTTGGTCTATTTGGTAAATGTAAACTTGGCCAATTCCCCAATCATCAGGGCATGAATACATTCTGGCTTTATGTTTAGATTTGGTTAGTTTTCTTGATTGTAGCTGTTCATTGTTATCAATTACTTCATCAACCCCTAAGGTTTTAACTAAGGAGTAAAGTTTAGTAATCATCCCGGTGTTTTCAAACCAAGTTAAAGATTCCCTTATATTCTTGGCTGTTTCAGGGTTTAGTTTGAAGTTTTCAAATTCTTCTTTCAAAGTGCTCATAGCTTATGGTTAAAATATCATGAAATCATTAACCGGTATAGATATTTAGTTAATGAAAAGCTCCAAAAAAGACAATACAGTCTATATAAAACCTTGTATACCAACTTAAGCCAATATGCTATCATTCTTTCTATGGAAACTAGTGAAACCAACACTGCAGATCAGTCACTTGTTAGACGACAAAAACTTGATGTCTTAAGAGAGCAAAATAGAGCATATCCCCACAATATTAAAGTTGAAAATACCACCAAAGATATTCTTTCTGATTGGGGTAAGGTTGAAGATGCTGATAAGCTAGCTTCAAGTCCTACCTTCAGTCTTGCGGGCCGAGTTGTTTTCATTCGTACTTTTGGTAAAGCTGGATTTGTAAAAATTAGAGATAGAGATGGTGAAATTCAAAGCTATGTAAGTAATAAGGAAACCAGTGAGCAAGACTTTAATGATTTTAAAAGCCTAGATTTAGGCGATATTGTTAAAGTTACTGGTATTTTGTTTAGAACAAAAACTGGAGAGTTGTCTATAAAAGCTAAAAGTTTTTCTGTACTAGTTAAAAGCTTACATACTCCACCAGAAAAATTCCATGGCCTCCAAGATGTTGAAGAAAAATACCGCAAACGTTATCTTGATTTAATTTCAAATTCCGAAACACGGGATAGATTTATTTTAAGATCAAAAATAATTCAAAAAATAAGAGAGTTTTTTATTAATAAAGAATTTATTGAAGTTGAAACCCCAATGATGCATCCACTGGTTAGTGGTGCAGCGGCCAGGCCTTTTACCACTCATCATAATGCACTAGATATGAATCTGTATTTAAGAGTTGCTCCAGAATTATATTTAAAACGATTAGTTGTTGGAGGAATGGATAGAGTTTTTGAAATTAACAGAAATTTTAGAAATGAAGGCATTAGTATTCGCCATAATCCTGAATTTACTATGCTTGAGTTTTACCAGGCCTATGCTACTTATCAAGATTTAATGAACACTACAGAGGAATTGTTCTCGTCCCTAGCTAAAGACTTGCTTGGTACTTGTGAGGTTGAGTTTCTTGGTCATAAAATTAACCTAGCTAGCCCTTGGAAAAGATTGTCTGTTGAAAATGCAGTTATCCAACTTTCTAATTTCAAAGGTGATTTAAAAAGTGTTGATGAAATGAAAAATTATTTGAAATCTAAAGGAGTGGATGTGGCAATGCTTAATTCTCCTGGGAAGTTATTAATGGAAATTTTTGATCAGGACTGTGAAGAAAAATTAATTCAGCCAACTTTTATTACTCACTATCCTGTTGAAGTTAGTCCACTGGCCAGAAGGTCAGAAGATAAATCAGAAAATGGTTTTGATGTTACAGATAGGTTTGAATTATTTATTGCTGGAACTGAAATTGCCAATGGTTTTAATGAGCTCAATGATCCAGATGATCAAGCAAAAAGATTCAAATCTCAATTAGAAGATAAAGCAGCAGGAGATGATGAGGCTTGTGATTTTGATGAAGACTATATTACTGCATTAGAATACGGTCTTCCTCCTACCGCGGGAGAGGGCATCGGTATTGATCGCTTAGTAATGCTGTTAACTAATTCATCAAGTATTAGAGATATATTATTATTTCCTCTGATGAAGAAAAAGTAAGTATAAAAAAGGCAATTCTATTTTGTTATCAAAAAAATGGTGGCAGCTATCTTGGAGATGGTTGTTTTCTAAAAATAGTAATCCTAAACAAGTAGGTGGATTAGCTGGTTCTTCAGTTTACATTTCTATCTTAGGTTTGGCGCTTGGAGTAATGGGGATTTCACTTACAGTGGCAATTTTTTCTGGTTTTCAAAAATCAATGAGTGATGCCTTGGTTAGCAGGCATGGACATTTTGTGCAGCTTTTTCCTCCCGCTCAAAAGCAAGAAATCAATCAGATGATTGCAAATAGTAAGGATTTTGATATTAAATATAAGCAGTTTTTTTGGCAATCACCAGCATTGATAATGAATAACCATGCTGGCAGAGGTATTCAAGTAGAAGGTATTTGGCCTTTTGAGTTTCGCTCAGATAATTTAAGCAAACTGGAAAAGTCTACAACTTCTGATGAGCCAATAGTACTAGGGAAAATTGGTAAAAGCTTAGCCATCAAAATGTCGGTTAACATTGGGGACCAAGTAAGTATAATTGTTCCAAGCTTAATTAAAAAACCTATAAATATTAAAATTGTTGAAATAAAAGATTTTTTGGTAAAAGATTTAAATGATCGCTACTTAGTTGTGGATCATGAAAAATTAAAAGCGGTTTTAGTTAAAAGAAATATTCCAAAGCTAAATTCTGTGATTGGTGGTTTTCAAGGGGTAAAATATTATTTGAATAGTAGTTATGACGGTATTCATAAATTGCCACATATACAAGGGCTGGTAGATAAATATTCCAATAATATTGCAACTAATTCTAAAAACTTTTTCAACAGTAAATTTTTATTGTGGGATTATACTTTTAAGAATTTTTTAATTTCGGTTAATAGTCAAAAACGCTATTTAGTTTTAGTTTTTTTGTTATTGCTACTAGTTTCTGTGGTTAATATGGCTGCAGCTATGTTCACGCTTTTTTTTGAACGAGATAAGGAAATCGCAATGATCAGAATTATGGGGATGGCTAATGGTCAATTATTTTGGTGGTTGTTTATACAGGGGCTTTACTTAGGGTTAGTTGGTGCTACCTTGGGGATTTGCTGTAGTTTTGTTGCTCAAATAGTTTTACCATTTACTGGCTTGCTTAAAGTTCCCGAGGAAATTTATAAGGTTGCTAATTTGCGATTAGAGTTTATATTCATTGAACAATTGTATATTTTTCTAGGAGCGGTAGCTGTTTCTTTAGTTATGGTTTTAGTGGTTTTTTGGGGCTTAAAAAACATGAAGCCTTCTGAGGTGCTAAGCCACCGCCGCTAGTTTTTCTAGCCAATTTTGTGACCAATTTGGGAATAAAATATTTTAAGTTTATATTAGGCTTCAAATGTTAACGGCTTTACTGCATAATAATAGGTTGTGAGTAAAGATAAGCGTCCATACAGCAAAAGAAAAAATAGTCGTAATCAAAAAAGAAACAGCAGTTCAAAAAAACTTTCATTTTCTGGATATAGTCTTGTTTTACCAATTTTATTTGTAGGCTTTTTAGTTTTTTTATTTTATCCATCAATAAAGAATTTTAGTAATAGTAATTCTTCTGCAGAAATTTCTAAAGAAAATAATGCAGAATCACAGTCAAGCGGTTCTAGTTCTTTTGCTAGTCCATATGAATACTTGAAAAAAATAGGTAATAATCATTGGGTATCGCCAGAGGGATTACATTATAAAGGCAAGGACCCCAAAGGCTTAGATAGAGTTGCTCATGTGTTAAGACATGCGATTAATATTCCATATAGGCCAGTACATTCTGTTTTCATAGGTGGAAAAGTTCAAACGCTTAGAGTTGTAGATGAAGCTTGGGCTAAAATTAAATCACAACAAATGTCTGGAAAAAAACAGGGATCAAAAAAAGTATATTTAGTAAATATGGATAGAAAAGTTGGTTATTTAGGTGGAAAAAAAGGCAAACATAATAAAAAACCTTTATCCTATGTTAAGATAATCACTGCAAAAGGAGCTCCAAATGTCATCACAGCCTACCCACAATAACAATCACAATAAAATGTTTTATTTCTGTATTTGCTCTTGTTGTGAGCAAGGAGTGGTAATGCTTTTTAAAGATGAAAAAAAAGATCAATACTTACTGCTTTGTGATGATTGTGAGACTTTAATGGAAACAACAATAGAGGACTTAAAGAAAATGTTGTCAGTTGATAAGTTAGCTGACTTGTTTGCTATCTCAGAAGGTCAGTTTGATGAGAGCGAACACTCAGAAATAAAAGTTGTGGGCTCAAAGCATGCATTAGAAATCGGAATTCCTGCGGAAAATTTTACTATTCTGGATTTAGAGGATAATTGTAGTAGTTGTGATTAGTGTTGATAATGCATTTAAAAGTTATGAAAACTCTACTGATGTATTAAAAAATTTAAATCTTTCTATTGCTAGCGGAGATAGTGTTGCACTGGTTGGTGAATCAGGTTCGGGTAAATCAACTTTGCTGTATTGTTTGTCATTGATTGATAGCTTTAATAGCGGAAGTTATAATTTTTTAAACCAAGATGTTGCCAAACTATCTGAGGCTGACAAATCAGAGTTTCGATTAAATAATATTGGTATTGTACTTCAGTTTCATCATTTGATTCCAGAGTTAAGTGTTTTAGACAATGTACTCTTGCCTTCCCATTTAACGAAGTCTAAAAATTATCAACAACAAAAACAAAGAGCGGTAAGTTTATTAAAAGACTTTGGAGTTGCGGAACATAAATCAAAGTTTCCTTGGCAGCTTTCTGGCGGCGAACAGCAGAGAGTGGCTATTGCTCGGGCTTTAATTAATAAACCTCAGGTACTTTTTACAGATGAAGCTACTGGAAACTTGGACCAAGCCCGCTCAACGGACATTGTAAAATTGCTGCTTAATTTAGTTGCAAGCCAGGGGCTTACCTTGATTTCGGTAACTCATGATTTAAAGCAAGCAAGTAATTACTCCAAAGTATTGGAGCTCAAACAAGGCTCCCTGTCCACTTAAGGTATTAAAAACATTGAGCTAATCTCTTTGATTCCTACATAATCTAGATAGGGACGGAGCATTTTTTTATATTGTAAAAACCTTTTCAAGTACATGCTCCGTCCCTATTTCTTAATAAATATATGCTTAAAGTTATCAATTAGTTATAACGCAAATGGTCTCAGTTAAGCGCTTAATTCTCTATAAAAATCTAGGTTCTCTTGAGCTGCAATAGTGGCAGCATTAGTATTTCAAATTAGTGAATTATAAACCTTTTTTAGGCTTAATGCCCTTTAGTTATATATTTTTTGTATCGCTGTTTTTTTCATCTTTAGCTAATGCCCAAGTTGTTCGCAAAGTCCTGGTACAGGGAAACCAATATATTGAGAGTCCCGCAATTCTTCGCAAGATGTCTACAAGAGTTGGTAGAAATTTAGACCCAGCCAAAGTAGCTGTCGATATAAAAAGAATTTATAGTCTTGGTTATTTTTCTGAGATTCAGTTTTTAAAAAATGGCTCAACTGTAATTGTAAAAGTTAAAGAGCGCCCGCGAATAATGGACATTCGCTTTACTGGAAGTAACGAATTTAGTGATGAAGATCTTTTGGAATTTTCTGGACTGGCAGTAAATAAAATTTACAACACATCAGAAGTCAGCAAAGCCAAAGAGATTATTCAAAATAAATTTTCTGAAAAAGGATATTACCTTTCTGATGTCAGCGTGGAAACTAAGCCTTTTAAAAATACTCAAGATATTGTAATAGAATTTAATCTTGAAAGTCGTCAAAAAGTAAAAATTAGAAAAGTTATTTTTACAGGGAATAAAAATATTTCCTCGAGAATATTAAAGAGAGTAATGAGAACCTCCGAGGGCCACTTGCTTTCTCCATTAACTGGTAGTGGTTTGTATCAGGAGCAAGTTTTTGAAAGAGATATACAAACCTTGGGTTTTTACTATGCCAATGAAGGATTCATTAAGGCCAAGGTTGCCAAGCCTAGAGTTGTTCTAAGTCAGGATAAACGATACATCGATGTAATGATTTCAATTGATGAAGGAAAAAAACATAGACTAGGAGATGTAACTTACACGGGTGACTCCTCTGCATTTGATAGCCTGAAACTTCAAGAAGCTTTTGGCTTGAACCGCAAAGATGTTTTTTCAATGGGCAAAATGCAACAAGGGCTTAGATCCTTAAGTGATTTATTTGGCGACAAGGGACATGCTTATGTAAACGTTGTTCCAAAAATGGATGCAGCTAATGATTCAGAAGTTGTTGATTTAGTAATTAATGTAGATAAAGGGCCTATTGTTAAATGGGGCAAGATTACAATTGTTGGTAATTTGAAAACTCATGACAAAGTTATTAGGCGAGAATTAAGTTTTGCAGAAGGTGATGTTTTCTCTGCCACTGGAAGAAGAAAGTCTTTTGAGTCTGTTCGTCGTCTTGGTTATTTTGGTGAAAGTGTTAGCTTTGTTCCTTCCTCGCCAAAAGGTCGAAACGATATAATGGATTTAAAGATTGAGATTGAAGAAAAGCCTACTGGAAATGTTGGCCTTAATGCCGGCTATGGATCAAAAAGTAGTTGGGCATTTGGTGGCAAGCTATCCCAGGAAAATCTTTTTGGTCGTGGTTGGGGACTTAATTTTAATGCCAATATTAATAACGAAACCCAAACATTTAATTTGAATTTCACCGAGCCAAGGGTTTTTGATACAAAATGGCTTGCTTCTATAAATGCATTTATCAGTGAGGACCAAGTTGGTTATCAGCCACCTATTTACGACATTAAAAAAATTGGGGTTAATTTCACAATTGGTAAAGAGCTTTTCGATAACTTTACTGTTGCGGCAAAATATCGACTTGACCACACAAAAATTAAAGATCCTCTTAATCCTAATGATGCAAGCGCCACTCCAAATCCAGGGCTGTTTACGGATGCTAGTGAAGATGTAGATTATATAACTAGTTCACTGACTACTAGATTTAGCCTTGATACTAGAGATAATAGATTAAACCCAACAAAAGGTTGGTTTTGGTCTAACTCTTTTGAGTATGCTGGCCTTGGTGGAAGAGATTTCCAAGCAGTTAATACTAATTTAAGATTTTATTACCCATTGTTTTGGGGAATAGTGCTTAAATCCAGGTTAGCTGCCGGAATTGTTACTAATTTTGTTAACGACGACCCTATTCCTGATGCAGAACGTTTTAGAATGGGAGGAGTTTCTAGTTTGCGTGGATATGATCCTGCTTCAATAGGTGTTTCTAGAAGCGTAATTAATTTACGTGATGGTGGAACAACTCCAGAAGATTTTGTTATTGGTGGTGAGACTAAATTCTTAACTAATTTAGAATTTGAATTCACTCTGATACCAGATGCAAACATAAAAGGTGTAGTATTCTTTGATGCAGGTAGTGCTGCAGATAAGTTTTTTGCTAGAATAAATGGTAACCCTGCTTTATTAAGTAATTATGGCTGGGGAATCAGGTGGTACTCACCAATGGGTCCATTAAGATTTGAGTGGGGATTTCCACTTTCTGAAACTAGTAGAAATCCAACTAAGGATACTCGTTTTAATTTTGTTATATCGCCTACTTTTTAATAGGCAAAGAAAGGAAAAATATGAATTTTAATTTAAGAATATTACTAATAGCAGGAATGATTTTTAGTGGAGGTGCTTTTTCTAGTGTGAAAATTGGAGTAGTTAATCTACAAAAAACTTTAGCTACAGTGAAAAAAGGAAAGAGAATTAAAGCTAAGCTTGAGTCGGAATCTAAAAGAGTGGGTAAAATGGTTAATAATAAGCAAGCTGCTTTTAAAAAAGAATTTGATAAGCTAAGAGCTAGTGCCAAAGTTTTATCTCCAAAAGATTTAGCCACTAAAGAGGCAAGTTTGCAAAAACAAAACATGGAATTACAGAAATATATGCAAGAACAAAGAGCAGCTATGCAGAGAAAGCAAGTTGAATTAACTAAGCCGCTTTTTCAAGAAATGGAAAAGTTACTACCTGAAATCAGTAAAAAGTACAATGTTGACATGACTGTTGAAGTTGCGTCTGGTTCAGTTCTTTATGCTAAAGATCAAGTAGATTTAACTGATGAGCTAATAAAAGCATATAATAAAAAATATAAGTAATAGTTTATTAACATAAGTTAATTATTTATTGTTTTTATTTTAAGATTTTAATCTAAGGTATATTTGCTGAATTTATGACTCCTTTAATTAAGCCTGGTAAAAAATGGAATTCTGTTGATGATTTTTTAGTATTGCTCCAAGAAAAAAATATTAAAGCTGAGCTTGGAGATTTTGATAAAAAAAATTGGGATTCACTATTGCTTCCAGCTTCAATAGAGCAAGCACCAAAAAAAACCAGCTTTACTTATTTTAGTAAACAAAATTCAAGCATTGATTTCAATGGTTGGGGGCTGGTGTTTGTTGGCATGGAAAATAAAAAAACTGCAAACAATGTTATAGCTGTTTCTCACCCAGAAGCAGCTATGCATATTATACTTCAAGAGTTATCACCGGCAAAATGGCATGGCGATAATAACTCCTATTCTAACTTGATTTGCGAAGCAAATGTCCATGTTGGTCCAGATTGTATTTTTGGTGAGCATATAAAAATTCAAGCTAATGCCAGAATTGGCGCCAGAGTAAAAATTGGTTCAAATTCTTTCATAGGTGCTGGAGTTATTATTGAAGACGATTGTCAAATTGGTGAAAATTGTATTATTGGTGCAAATACTTCAATAGGTGGCCAAGGCTTTGGATTAATAAACTTTCCGGGCTCTTCCTTTGTGCAGCAAAGAATTCATGTTGGTACAGTAGTTATTGGCAATAATGTAAGAATAGGTTCTAATGTTTGTATTGATAAAGGTGTTTTTGAAAATACAACTATATGCAACAATGTAAGCATAGATAACTTGGTACAAGTTGGCCATAATTGCGTTATTGGCGATGGTTCGGTTCTTTGTAGTTTTGTTGGTTTAAGTGGTTCAACAAAAATTGGAGTAGGGGTAACAATGGCAGGGCAGTCTGTTTCAGCTGGGCATTTAACCATTGGTGATGGCTCAACTGTTGCTGGAGCAAGTTCTGTTACTAAAAATATTCCACCAAAATCTGTTGTTAAGGGTCATCCAGCTAGGCCAATTAAAGAATATCAAAAATCTATGGCAACACTGGCAAGATTGCCTGTTTTAATTAAGAAATTATCTGAAAAGAAATTATAAAAATATGACCTTAAGTTTAGATCCTAAAAAAGCCATACCTCATCGCGAACCATTTTTGTTGGTTAGTGAGCTAATTGAATGTAGCAATGATGGGCTAACTGGCACTACAGTTTATAATGTTCCAAAAGATCTAGAAGTTTTTAAAGGGCATTTCCCCGGTAATCCTGTATTTCCTGGTGTTATGCAAATTGAAGTAGCTGCTCAGGCGTGCTTGTGGGTTTTTATGTATCCATCTAAGCCAGGAAGACCAGACGCTGAGGTTTTGTTTAGAGGAATAGATAGTTTTAAATTTAAGAACATCATTAGACCAGGAGACCAAATAGTTTCTAAGGTAGCTAATAAACAAATTCGAAAAACTTTTCATATCTGGGAAGTTGTAAATTCTGTAAATGACAAAGTTGTAGGCCAAGGTTCTTACACAATGATGATGGCAAACACTCAAGAAGTTTTAAAATATAGAGTTTAGAAAATTAAATTTTTAAAGTTTTTTTAATGGCGTTGGTGGGTTAAACTATAGCCAATATATGGATCTATACTAAAAATAGTCCATTAAGAGGCTGTCGATAAAAACTTAAATCTAAACTTTTATCGACAGCCTCGTTAAGGAAATAAATTTGTCAGTAATTATTCACCCATCATCAGTTGTAGAGAAAACGGTGCAACTTGGTGCAGATGTAAAGGTTGGGCCTTTTTGTCACTTAAAAGGTGACTTACAGGTTGGAGATAATTGCACTTTTTTATCACATGTTGTAGCTGATGGACCAACGGTTATTGGTGAAAATAATAAAATTTACCCATTTGTAATGCTTGGTTGTGATCCTCAAGATCTTACTTATAATGGTGAGCCAACAAAGTTAGTTATTGGTAATGGTAATACGATTAGAGAAGGCACTGGAATCCATCGGGGAACAGTTAAAGGCGGAGGTAAGACCGTAATAGGTAACGATAATTTAATTATGGGTTATTGCCATATTGCTCACGATTGTATTTTTCATAACAATATTGTAATTGCTAATGGTTGCTTGTTCGCAGGCCATGTTGAAGTATTTAATAATGTTATTATTGGTGGCATGTGTGCTGTTGGTCAGTTTGTGCGTATTGGAGATTATGCTTTTATGGCTGGTCAAAGCGGGCTTCGAAGAGATTTGCCACCATTTATGTCTTGCCGAGGTGACTCATCAGTTCCTGGTCCAAACTTAGTTGGGTTAAAAAGAAATGGTTTTAGTGTGGATGATGTAAAAGTCATTAGGGACTTATTTAGAATTTATTTTCTTGGCAAAGGAACTTCTAAACAATCATTAGATCTTATTAGTGAAAAATATAAAGATAATTCCTATGCAAATAAATTTTTACAGTTTATCAACAAATCCAGCATTGGTGTTCAAAGGTAAGTATATTTAGCATGGCAAATAACAAATTAAAAATTGCATTAATAGGCGCTGGAGTAATGGGTACTAAGCATGCAGTTAAAATTTTACAAAGTAAAAATTTAGCCGGAGAGTTATCTTTTGTAGTTGAACCATCAAGAACATCATTAAAGAAATTTAAATCAATAATTGGAGCTAAGAAATCTAAGCAAATAACATTTGTTACTAGCTTTGGTGAGTTAATTGAAAAATATACAGATCAATTTCAAGCAGCGATTGTTGTTGTCCCTTCAAAAATCCATTTTCAATGTGCTGAAGCTTTGCTTAAAATAGGCAAGCATTGTTTGGTGGAAAAACCTTTAGGGTTTTCTGTTTCTGAATGTAAAGCCCTAGATAATTTAGCTAATAAGAATAAAGCTATTCTTCAAGTAGGAATGCTTGAGAGATGGAACCTTGGCAGGTTATGGCAAGAATGGCGACCAGACTTTAAAAACTTTCATTTGGTTTGCGCTAGAAAAAGTCCTTTTGTTGAAAGAGCCGCTGATGTTGATGTTGTTTACGATATGATGATTCATGATATTGATTGTTACATGTTGCTTGAAAGAGTATTTAAACTTCCTCCAATAAAATCAATTAGATCGTACGGAAGAAAAGTTCGTTCCGATAAATTTGATTTTGCCCACGCTGAGCTTAAACTTGAAGATGGATCGATAATTGTTTTTCATAGCACAAGGCTCTCTCCGGTGGTTCAAAGAACGTGGTCTTTAGTCTCTGGTAATTGGCATGCCACCGTTGACTTTCTTAATAGAGAATTAGTTAAATTTGAACGTAAAAGATCTAATTCAAAAGACTTCAATATATCAAAAAATAAATGGAGAATTGGTGATCCATTGTTAATGGAAATTGAGGCCTTTGTTCAGCGAATAAATGGTAATTATCAATCAAGATTTAAAAAACAATCAATTTCAAGGTTTTGCCAGCCAGAGGAATTAATTCCCTCTGGGCATTCAGTACTAAGGACCCATGAAATTGTTGATAAAATTTTCTCTAAGCTTAAATCAGTTTAAAGATTTTGTTTTGACTGGTAATAAAATTGCACTATTTTATGTATTGTGAAAAACACCAGGAAAATATTGGTTAGTGCTGGTGAAACCAGTGGCGATAGAATTTTAGCCAGAACAGTTGTGGCCATGAAAAAACAATATAAACTTCAAGGTATTGAAGTTGAGTTTTTAGGCTTATGCGGCCCTGAAAGTAAATTAGCTGGTGTAAAACAACTAATAGAGATGAAAACAATTTCGGTAATGGGAATTACCGAAGTTTTTAAGTTTTTACCAAAAATTGTTCAAAGTTTATTGTTATTAAAAAAACATATCCCCCAAGTTGATAAATTAATTTTAGTTGATTACAAAGATTTTAATTTCAAGCTAGCCAATATGGCGTATAAGCATTCAAAGCCAGTAGAGTTTATTGTAGCTCCACAAGTATGGGCATGGAGAAGTAGTAGATTACCAAAAATTAAAAAACTAATAAAAAGACTTTTTGTAACTCTTCCATTTGAACAAGAGTTATTTAGAGACAATGGGATTGATGCTCACTTCTTGGGTCACCCAATTAGAGATTTATTACCAGTTAAAAATAAGCTTGCGGCAATTGAATCCTTACAATTAAACCCAAAAAATTTAAATATTGCCATCTTGCCTGGTTCACGGGAATCAGAGATTAAAAAAATTCTTCCCATACTTATTAATTCGTGGCAATTATTACTGCAAAGATCAATCAATAATTCAATTAACGGTAAAAAATTTACTGGGGTTTTGTCCTTGGCTAAGGGATGGGATCTTGAAAGAATTAAATCTTTGTTAAATAAATCAACTTTAAGTAAGTTTGAAGATTTAATAAAGTCTAAACAATGGGTAGTTAGTGATAATTCATATTCCTCAATGATGGCATGTGATTTTGGCTGGATCACTTCTGGCACCGCTACATTAGAAGCTGCTTATTATGGATTGCCTCATGTTTTGGTTTACAAATTAAATAAGTTAAGCGAAGTGGTTTTTAAAATGGTTTCTAATTATACGAAAAGAGAAAAAAACTACATTGGCTTACCTAACATAATTTTAAATGAAAAAGTAATACCTGAACTTTTACAGTCTTATCTACAACCTACTCATGTGGTTACTGAAACTTTAGATATTTTATCCAACACACCAAGGCTTTGGTGGATTGATAAGCAATTACGGTGGATTCCTAAAAAATTAGGCAGTCCAGGAGTAGGCGAGCGAATAGGGCAAATGATATGCCAAGATTAAAAAAAATATTATTTTCTCTTATTTCATTGCTCATAGTTTTAGCTATTTATTTTAAATTTAATAAAAATAATACTTTAAACCAAGAAAATATTAAATCATCAGAAATTGGCTCAAATAGTAAAAAGAAAAGAAAAAAAACAAAGTTATCTAGTTTGATTTCTAAAGAAGTAAAAGTTAAGGATGTTGAAAAACTAAAAAAAATCACAAATAACAGTAAGAATGTTGACTGTTCAATTTTTTCACAAACGATTGAATCTTCAAATTTTATTACTTTTGCAGAAGCAATGATCAATAAGGCCCTGTTGAAAAAATATACTCCTTGTTTGTCTAAATATGAAAATTATAAAAACTTAGCTACTGAGCTGAATAAATGTAATGGTATTGTTGAGTTAAGTCTTGAAGTAGACCAAGATTTAAATACTAAAGAGCAAAACGAATGTTATAATAGCTTGTTTTTTTATTTCTCAGCAGTTAAGAGTGATTTCCTTTTAAATTCAAAATTAAAGCTATTAAAAACAGAAGATCTAGTCATGGCTTTTTTTGGCAATTTTTTAAAAAACTTAAGCGGCAAGCCCGATGATATTATATTAGAGATTGCTGATGAGTTAATCTATCGTGAGCCAGATTTGTACCAAGGATACGCCATCAAAGTCGTCTATCAAATTTCAAACATAGTTAATCTTAAGGATTCAGAAAAGCCAAAGATGTATTCTGCAGTGATTGAAGATCTCGAGGATGTGTTAACCTTTGATGAGTCCAATGAAGGGGCTCTTGAATCTTTAATAATGTTTAATGCCCAAAAATATAAAGATAATATTTCATTAGGTTATAAAAAGTTAGATGATATTTTAAGGAATAATAATAGTGTTAATACTAAAGGGCTTGTTATGTATTATAAAGCAGGAATGATATATAAAAAAAATAAAGAAAAAGGTTTGAGTTTTCTAAGCCAAGCAATTGAATTAAATACTAAAGATGTATCTCGGTTTACAAAAACATATAAAGATTTAAAGTCAGGAAAAGAATATCCTTTTACTTTTAATGCCTCTGTAAATTTTAATTTTGGTATTTAGTTCTTTTATACACGTTGCAAAAGAGGCTTTTTTCGTAAAACCTGTCTGTTTCTAATTGAATTCTGACAGTCGGCCTAGAGAATATTTTTTATATACCGTATAATTGAATAGGTGCTTTCTTCAATTTATCATTTCGGCTTAAAGCTTGATAAGAAATTTACTACCTCTAGGAAATTGCCTTATCCAGTTATATCAGTAGGAAATGTATCTGTTGGTGGTAGAGGAAAAACTCCCTTAGTAGTTTATCTTTGTCGTTACTTTAAAGAACATGGGGTAGAGCCAATAGTTTTAACCAGGGGCTATGGCAGAGAAAGTAGTTCTCCTTGTTGGCTTGATTCTTATTATTCCGATGTTGATATTGCTGGAGATGAGCCTACGGAGATTTTTTATCGAACCGGTTCTGCAGTATTGATTGGCAAAGATAGATATAAAAATGCGGTTAACTATATTGATCATCGAAAAATTCTTAAGCCAATTAAAAAGGCTGTTTTTATTCTTGATGATGGTTTTCAACATTGGTCTCTTCAGCGAGACTTAGATATTGTAATGGTTGATTCCCATGATTTTAAAGATAAATTATTACCTCTTGGAAGATTACGAGAGCCAATATCTGCATTAAAACGAGCTGACTTTATTCTCACAAAAGGGATTGGTTTCTTTAAAAAATCAAAAATAATATCTCCAACCTTAAGCAAAAGGGATGCTGTTGGCGTGCTAACCACTAGGGCAGCTGATAATACTTATTTTCACAAACTACAAAAAGATTATCCCAATAGTGTTTGGGTGAAGCTAGAGGATCATGCCAACAGGCAAAAAATGCTTAGAGCAATGGGAAAACACAGTTTTTATCAATATCTAGTTGGAGCCAAAGAGGCTGTTAAGCTTTTAAACTCATATAAAGAGGTTAAAGAATTTTTTGAAACCGGTAGGTCGCTGATTCATGTTGATGATAAAATATATGAGTTATTTTTTGTGGACGTAGAGCTAGAATTTAAAAAATTAGCAGAATTTAAAGAATACTTGGAAAGATTCATAAAATAATTTTATATTAAACCTAAGGTGGATATTTCTAAATGGCTAGCACATTTTGTGTATTTTATATTTTATTCTCTTGGCTTTATTGTTTATCTTTTGCCTTTTAAAATTAAATATATTTTGGCTAAATTTTGGGCTTTCATTTGGTTTTATATAATTAAAATCAGAGTAAAAGTTCAGTTACATAATTTAACTATTGCTTTTCCAAAAAATAAGCATGAAACAATTTCACAATATAAAAACAGAATTTATAAATTGGCTAAAGAAAATTTAGTTCATACTGTTTTAGCCTTGTATGAAATTCTCCAAAGTGCTCATTGGAAGCTTAGTGATGTAGAGAAACAAGCCAAAATCATAGGGCTTGAATATCATGATAGTAATAAAGGTGTTTTTTACTTGGTATCTCATATTGGTTGTTTTGAAATGTCTGGAAAAATTACTAGCCTCAGTGGAATGAAGGGTGCTTTTTTAGCTAGAAGAGCTAGGTCAAAGTTTTTTGAAATAATAATCAAAAAATTTAGATTAAACTTAGGCCATGAAGTAATTGCTGAGCGTGGAACTTACCAATTAATCCAACAATACATCAAAGATAAAAGATCAGTAGCGTTTATGTTTGATCAACATCTGGGCGAACCAATAGGGACTGATAGTAAGTTTTTTGATCAAAAAGTTATGAGTGCTAAGGGGTTGGCCACTTTATCTGAAAAGTTAAGTACTCCAATTCATCCAATGAGTTATTATCGCTCCAAAAAAGGAATTTATGAAGTAACAATTCATCCAGCAATTGATTTTCAGTTTGAAGATAAATACTGCGCCAAGACAAATAAGCTAAGGGATGAGTATTTGTACTACCATACCAGTAAATGTAATGAAATTATAGAAGGATGGGTAAGAGAAAATCCAACACAGTATTTTTGGCTGCACCGAAGATTCAAGTTAACTCACAATTATCGAGAGTTGCTTCCTTGGCAAAAATAATTTTTACAATATTTTTTTTAAATAGTTGTGCTTCAAAATTAGTGAAAGTTAAGGATGTTGTTCCACAGAACCAGAAACCATTTAAAGTTAAAATCGAAGAAGTAAAATCTCCAAAGCTTGTGAACAATGGTTTGGTCGTTGAGCAAGTCAACAAGCCGCAAATAAATAATTTAACTAAGAACAAAAATATAGTTGTTAAGCTTTCTAGTAAAATTGCAGCTAAGAAAAATACTAGCAAAAACAAAGTTTCTAAACACGCACTTGAAGGAGTTGCAATTAACAATCAACCTAAGGTTTCAGCTAGTAAAGATCTGCCAAAAAAATTACCAAAAAATAGCTGGGTTCCAAAGGCCTGGCCATTTGGGTTAGGTGAAGTGGTTACCTACCGAGTGAGGTATGGCCCAATTGTAGCTGGAAATGCTACATTTACTTTTAAAGGTAAAAAGAATTTAAATTCTCGTCCGGCCTATCATATGCATTTAAGCGCAAAAAGCTCATCTTTTTTAAATGTGTTTTATAAAATAGATGATTATATTAATTCTTATGTAAGTGAAGGAAATTTTGTTCCAATTTATTTTGAATTTATCAGAAGAGAAAGTAAAAGATGGGGAACTAGATTTGTAAAGTTTAACCACAAAGATAAAACGGCACATTTTAAAGAATCAATGACTAAGAAAGGTAGGGGTCTTAGTAAAACCACCAGAAAAATAAAATGGAAGAATTATGCTCAAGATATTGTTAGTTCATTTTATTTTTTTAGAATGATTAATGATCGAAGAAATATGAACGCACCAGTTTACGATAAATTTAAAACCTGGGGCAATCAGATGGTTTATATTGGCAAGGAAAGAATTACTGTAAAGGCAGGAAGTTTTAATACCTTAAAATATAAAATGAATCCCAAAGTGCAAGGGGATCTAAAAACCAGAGGGAATGTTTATATCTGGTATTCAGATGATGAAAAAAAATTGCCAATACAATTTAAAGCTCAAATTAAAGTTGGCTCTGTTACCGGAGAATTAGCTGCTTATAAGCCTGGAGCTAAGAATAACTATCCTTTGCCAATAATGCTTACTCCATACAACTTAAAATAGGGACGGAGCCTTTTAAGCCTGTCAGTTTCCACAATAAACCATTTACAAAAGGGACTGTCCCCAAGGCATAGTTTTTAATGTATCGATGTAAGTGAGTGAATGTATTGCCAAAAAAGGGGTCCGTCCCCATTGGAAGTGAGAAAATGCTTAGGGGATTGGCCGAGAATTTGGCGGTGTTGTCATCCTAATGGCAACCAAGACCCCTAATGGCAATGGTAATATATACATATATTTAAGGTTTAAAGGGTGTGGATTAAAGTGTCCGTCCCTAATTTTGCCTTAAAAATTGGAGAGACCTATGGTTAAACTAAGAATTCTTGGATTTGTAATTTTAAGCTTATTAGCAAAAGAAAATTTGGCCTTAAGCTATGATGACTGCAAAGTTTTATTGCAAGCAAGTAGTGAAAGTAAGTTTGAAGATTTATCTGCTGAAAATAATTATGATGCATACAAAAAAGTTGCTGAAGTATTAGCTAAAGAAGAAGATTCTGCAAGTTTAAATACTAAGCTCTCAGAAATATATACGGACTCTGGTAATTTGTCAGAGATTTTTGCAGTCACAAAAAGCAACCCAAAGGTTTTAGAATATTGTGAAAGATACGTTAAAGATTTTTTTAGTGTAAATAGCGAGATAATGGAGCTTGTAAAAGATGCTAGTGAAAAAATTGATAACCCTGGATCATTATTGTCTGTTAAAAAAAGCTTAGAACAACAACTTGAAAATATTAAAAACATGGAGATTACCGAAAAAGAGATTAAAGAAGATATAAACAGTGCTAAAGAATTCACTAAAATTCATGAAAAATTTTATGAAGAATATTTAATTAGCTTAGGTAACGATTTAAGTTGTGAATCACCAGTAAAATTTAATGAAGTTGAAGAATACTTTGAATGTTTTAAAACTGGAAAAGATAAAACTTTAGCTGAGATAAAAGATAAAATTGCTAGCCTAGAAAATTACACTTCTGAAACGGTTGCCGAAAAAGATGGATTAATAATTAAATCTCATCAAAAGATTAATGATGATATGGAATGTGTATATTTTTCTGTAGAGCTAGCCGATGACGATTCTGATGGTGATGACGAAGAAGATACTGACGATGAAGAAACTGATGAAAAAAAATTGTCAGCAGCAGATAAAAACAAAATGCTAAAACATGGAATTAACTATCAAGATAGTAGCGAAAAAAGTCTTAATGATACATTAAAAGATAAGGAAGTGTGTGAGGCTGAATTAAATGTTGCCGAACAATTTAAAAAAGCTTTTAAAAATGAAGAGTCAATAGTCGCTGAATACAAGAAATCTTTAGATAAACTTAGTGGTAAGAAAAAAGGTGCTCTACAATTAACCTCTCATATGAATGAAGTTTTGAAAAATGCTGAGGATAATAAAAGCTTATATGATGTGGTAGAAAATCTAATGAGTTCAGGCATTGAAGACCTAGATTTTAAAAATACAAGTACTGAGGCTATTTGTAATGTACTGAATCACATTGGTTTAACTAGTGATGATTGTGATGATACTAAGTTAGCTGAAAGCAAAGATAAGAAAAAATCTAAAGATAAAGGTGAACATGCAGATAAACATGCAGTCAAAGATTCTGGTCATAATAGTGATGGTGATGAGGAAAGTGAAGTAGGAAGAAAACTTGCGGATGATGAAGATTCAGGGAATTTTTTAGCAGATCTTTTTGGGCTTGGAAAAAAAGATCCAAACAAAAATCCAAAAAATGGCCCAAATAAAGATGCTGCTGAAAGTGCTTTAGCTAAGCAAGATCCACAAAATCCAAAATTTGCTATTGATTCAATGAGCCCTGAATTAGCCAATGAATTTAATTCAATGGCCAATTTTATCAAGCAATTACAAGGGTGTAATGCTGAACTAAAGCAAATGATTTCTAATAGTGGTCTTGACAAAGTTGCTAAACAAGCTGCTCCTCTTGCAAATATAGATAAAAACTTAGGAGTAAAGTCGTTGGATGCCAGATTTGAAGGGATTAAACAAGCACTTAGAGGATCGAAGATTATTCAAAAAATATTTCCCGGCTTAACTGATAGAAAATTAAATTATATGATTACTGTTCTTGTATCAAATCCAACTGCTCTTGACTCTCAGATTCTTGAAGGAGTTCATAAATATGTAAAAGACGGAAACATTAAGAATGAACAAGACAGGATAGATTTAGAATTACAAATGGAAGCATTGACTGAATCCGTTGCTGGTTTTACTGATTCATTTAACGAAGAAGTTCAAAGAGCCAACAGTATGGCCAATCAGTATAGAGCAATGGGGCAACAAGTGCCGGTTAAGCTTCAGGCCCAAATAGTAGAGTCTAATAAAATGGCTATTGGAATAGAAAATCTTTCAATGATTTTTCCTAAAGTTACAGATTATATGAATAGTACAGTGTCAAGAAGAAATTCAGCTAATAAAAGTTGGTTTAAGAAGAAATTTCTTAATAATAGCACTACTTCAACCACTGTTGCTCCTTCTACTAGCAATTCAGCTATAAAATTAAATCAAAGAGCTCCAGCAGTTGCTCCGGCAACCAAAAATGATTCAAGCAGTGACTCTAATAATCAAACAGTTGCACCTGCAGTAATTCCTCCAACAGTTGCTCCAGCTACACCAGTAAGAAATCCAGCAATGAATCAGTAACTTAATTAGGATTTTAGAAAGATAAAATTATGCAAAAAAAAAATATTTTAAATAACATATTAATTAAATTAAATATGAAATTAGCTATTGTTTTTTTTTCCATGATAATAATTGTATGTAGTAATACTACTGAAGCTAGTAATAGAGATTTAACCCAAAGTAAAAATTTATTCTTACTTCATTTTGATAACTTCCTTACTCAAGGCTCAAATTTGAAAAATAAAATTGAACAACTGCCAGCCAATTCACTTGGTTCTGGAACTACACAAAAAATGGCCGAACATTACCAAGAACTTATGGATGGATTTGTTTTAGCGCCAATGAAGGCAAACAGGTTTGAGTATCAAAGAATAGTTGAGGGAGCAGATAATTACATTGAAAGTTTAAATAACTTTATTGCTGCAAATATAAATGATCAATCATTTAATAATAAATGCTTAAAGAATTTAAGTAAAAGAATTCCCAAGACTGATGGCAGCTCGCTTGATGCTGTTAATTCTTTAGTTAGTAGTAATGCCGCTAGCTTTAATGTAGCTAGTAATAATCGCTCCTATAGCAAGTTACGTACTAACATGAATAAATTAACTTCCAATGATTGGATAGGGGAAATAAATTCTTGTTGTAAGTCAACAGACGATTCCTCTTTGAAAAGTAACTGCGACTCTTCTAGCTTAGAAGAAAATAGAAAGTTACTGACAACATCTCTGGCAATTAATCCTCCAAGCTATACTTTACCAATGCCGTATTCTTTGGGATTAGATAACAAGTTTGTTACTGACTTAAGAAATAGTGAAAAAACCAGGCATGAGTTCGTAAGTTCAGTTGATTCCATAAGAAGACAAGGGCTTCAAGGCGGAAGTATTAATGAACGAATGGCAAATATGTCTAATGCTAGTTTTAAAGAAAAACAATATTATGGAGATATTCTTCATTCATGTAATGAAGCAAAGTTAAAAGCCTCTGCACCTAATCCTTGGATGGATTTTGGTAAAAAATTCGTTATGGGTGCACTAAAAGTTGGTGTTTGTGGTGTTCTACCATATTACTCTGTACATAAAATGCGTAAAGATGCCGCCAGTGTTTCATTGGCAGTAACTGATATTGCCACGCCATTTCTTGGTTGTGATCCGGGTATTACCGCAGAATTTCGAAATCAATTAGCGCCAAGTTTTGAGGAAAGATTTAAAATTGATTTAAATCCACCATGGGAGCAATATAGAAATATAAATCCAGTTATTCCTCCAGTGTATTCTGTAGCTCTACCTGATGGATCTATTGTAAGTGTTGATGGTATTATTCCAGCGGTTAAGCCAACACTTCCACCTATTCCAAAACCATCTAGAAAATTAGCCCAAACGCCAGTTGTTGAAGCTTCACCTCAGTTTGTGCGACCAACAGGAAAAGTTGCGCCACTTAATGTTCAAAGTTTAACTAGCGTTACTAATAATGTAAACCAAAATAGAACTAGAAATAGAACTAACTTTACTCAAGGAAAAGAAGTTTATGCAGCTGGTAGTAGTATGGGTAGGGGAATTGCTAGTACTCCTAGGAATAAAAATTATTCTCGAGCATTGGCGGCAGTAAATAATTCGGCAATCCATCGTAATACTAAAAACATTTTTACATCGAATAGTCCAGGTTCAGGAGTAAGAAAATTAACTAGTGCCGTAAAAGGATTTGCTAATAAAACTTCCAGCATGCATCGCAGACTTACTGCTCCTAAAATAGCTAGCTTTAGTAAAGCTCTGAAAAATAATACTAAAACCACTAGAAAAAAAGTAGTTAACACAACAAGATCTTTAGCAGCAACATTATCTAGCGCTCAATTATTAGCTAATTTAAAAAAGGATGTACAAACAGGCCAAGAAATTCCAACGACTCAACCAACGACTAGAAGTCGATTGCTGGAACGGTTAGTTGATGCAGAAGAAAACCTTGCCACAGCTGAAAAAAATGTCCAAAAAGTAAATGAAGAAACAACTTTAATTCTAGCCAATAGAGTACAAAGTTATTTAAAAAATATTCACAACACAATTATTCCCAAGCTAAATGAATACATTAAAATTAATGCAGATATTTTTAACGAGTATGATCAGTACTCTTATAAAAAGCGCGCCAGCTGTAACAGAAAAGAAATTGATGCTCAGCTACGATGTGGTGAGGATTTTATTTCAGAAAGAGCAAAGTATGCCACGAAAATTGCTAAAAATAGATTATCAATTGAATTTTATCAGTCCCAATTAATGCAACAATATTCTTTGATTCAATCTCTTAGCAGTTCAGGCATTCCTAATGTTCCAGGTTTTTCAAATATGGCCCAGCTTGCATCTCAAAGCATGAACCCGTTTTCAAATGCTAATGGCGGCGGATTATCTGGGTTTCCAATGCCTAATCAAATGCCAACAAACGGAGTATTGCCGACTAATGGTTCTCAGTTGGTTGGAGCATTAAATAATGGTGGAAGAATTCCAGCCTCAGCAACAACTGGTGGTAATAGTCCTTTAAGTGCATTTACTGCTCAAAATGCAAATCAATATTACACACAATCAGGTATTCCTGCTCCTCCTTCATTTCCAGGAATTCCAGGACAAGCCAGGCCACCAAATGGAGGTCAAAAAAAATCTGGTTGGTTAATAAAGCCTTGGTCAAATTTTATTTCTTTGTTTCCAAATTTGTTAGTAGCTCCATTTGCTGGCGCCATTGATAAAGTAGAACTAGGAAAAAACAAAATTAAATTTTCTAACAAAACAGCTTACCAAGAATATATTGTTTTATACGAGAAGTATGTTCAGGAGTTAATTAAAATTTCCAGTAATAATTTACAGGATTTAGTTGCCCATTTTAAAACCAGAGTTACCAATAGAGCTGTTAATAATATTGATTCTTTGCCAGCTAATATGCCTGCTCTTAGTGGAAATTTTCTTCAGGTGGCAAAACAAGAGTTAGAATATCTTAATGAATTAAGCTCAGGAAGAAATGCTAAGCTTAATTTATCTTCTGGCTTAAAGGCAGAAATACAAAATTCTTTAGCTCAGTTAGAAGACTCTGGTACTCAGGTTGCAGAGTTATTACAATTACAAGTAGATTTTGAAACTAAAAATTCTAGATTAATCCCAGAACAAGTCTGGCTAGATTTTGTCCCAAACCTAGTAATTTACAACACCCCTTAATTCCTAAGGTCCCTGGCACCAAAGTCTTCGACCTGAATTATAAATAAGTAAAAAAATATATAAACCTACATATGGATTAACTTAGGGCAAAATTACTTTTAGAGAACATATTCTTCTGCTGCCAACATAACCATTAGTGTAAGATAGGGTTTGTACAAATGAGATGCGTCTAGGGAGATTAAATGAAAATTCTTTTTTTTCTGTAATATTCCCATGGCGAGTAAATTCAAAATAATCATCACTTCCTAAATTAATACTAAAATTTGTTTCTCTGTTTACAAAACGTTTAGTAAATCGTACGATGATATTGGAATTATCATCTTCGGGGTAGTCCCATGCTTCTTTACAGTCAAACTCGTTTAGTCGATATTTGTTGCCAGTAAAAATATAAGTCTTCGCATAACATGTACCTTCAAGTTTGTCTGCAAAGTACTTTTGTCCTACTAATTCCACCATAAAATCCGCTTCATCTTTAATTAAAAATTTTGAATCCTTAATTATTAAACTATCAAGTTTATTGGGGAAATTATAAGTTCCTTTATAAAATGTATCTAATCCACATTGTACATTTATATTATGATTTTCAGCATTTACTAAAATAGAAAATAAAACAAACAAAAAGGCTGTTAAGGTTTTTTTTAATAATGACATTGATTTTATCCACTATTAAATTTAGTACACTGTTCAAAAAAGTCAAATTTATTTCTTAGCAATGTTTAGAATAGTTAAAGGGCTCAGTACGCTTTGGTGGCAAATTTGCCGAGACCTAAAGAGGCCTTGCAATTAAATTCCTTTAAAAGGACTCATCTCAATATTATGTAAATAATCAAATAAAAATGATTCTCTTATTAAATTTTCAATTGATGCCTCTTGCAATAATTCAGGATTTGTTAATAAGTTAAAGACTCTCTTTGCTCCTTTTTTTCCTCTTGGAGATAAATGAGTTCTCCATATTTCGAAAAAAGACAAACCCTTGTGAGATCTCAATTTGTAGTTTGTACTGAATTTTTGCGGGCTATTTCTCTTGTTAGCTTCGCCAGTAAGGGGGTTTCTTTGTGGGATATATAATATTTCGGAATAATATGTAGGGATTTTACCATAAGTTGAGAATTTGTATGTAAATGAAAAAAGTATAGACTCATCTACGGTTGAGGTTTTTGAGTCTTTTATTCGAGCATTATTTAGAGAAATTTTTAGTTCATAGGTCAAAGTAAATGGATTCCAATAAAGATTATAATTTATCCCTGAGAAACTAAAGTCTTTTCCATTTATTTCTTGAGCTTTTTCTTTAACACTTGCCTTGACTAACTTAGCTAATTCTTTTTTTACATGAGAAACATACTCAACCTTAATTATATTTTTTAACACCAAAAGAATTTTTTGAATTCCCATCCAATTTTTAGGTGCATTAATAAATTCAATTAATCCATTTTCTTCTGTAGGTTTAATTTCTTTAACAAATTCAGGAATTTTTATATTATTCATAATAGATACGCTTTTTCTAGAAAATACAAAAACTGGATTTCCGATTGAATCCTCTATTATTCTTATTAAAATACCTGATGGTTTATGATGTAGACCATTTTTAGTAGCTACTAAAAACTTATTTCTAAACAGCTCACTAAATGGTTGTCGATTTTCTTTATTAATCCAAATTTTAGGTTCTGGTATTTCTATTTCTCTAATTCTTTTTAACTCTTTTCTAGCAAGTTTATTCTTTTCTTTGTTTTGAAAAGCAAATCTTACGCTGAGTTCAGCTGTTTTACGCCTTACTACTGGCCCATAATTTTCACTATATCTTTCTAGATGCAAACCCATAAGATTCATTAAATGAGATTTTCTATACCTTGCAGAGCTTTTTCTATTAAATTTTTTAGCATCTGCAAATTTATCTTTTGCTTTTACATTCAATAATTTTCCGCAAATATTGGAGTAAGTAGGCAGAGAAAATAGTATAAAAATTACCACCCCTTTAAAAAGATTGTTGCTTTGTTTAAGCTTTGGAAAAAACTCCATTTGATAGAGTTTAGCACCGAGGATCGCCGCGTCAATATAAATACTAGGGGGGATATAAGCCCTATAATTAAGAGTATTTAAAGCGTTTTATGAAGTATGTATCTTTCTGCTTACATTTAGGTCTCGGGGACTTTGGTGCCAGGGACTCGTTAACGTTAACGGGTCCCTGGCACCAAAGTCCCCGAGACCTATTATAGTAGTACATCGCCAATTGCGGTTCTAATTTTTTGAAGGTGTTGGTTGTTTTTACATTCTATTTCAAAATTAATAATTGTTTTGTGAACCTCACATTTTTGATGATGTCTTTCATGGTGAATGTGGAGCACGTTTCCTCCAGACAGAGAAATAATTTTTGCAACTTCAGCCAGTCCTCCTGGTGAATCACTGACCATAACTCGAAGCTTTGCTTTTCTTCCTTGTAGGTGAAGGCTTCTCTCCAGTATTGAGTTTAATGATTGTATATCTAGATTGCCTCCACAAAGTACAAACACCACAGGCCTGGATTTATCTAATGGAAGTTTCTTGGCCATAAAAGCTGCGATACCAGCAGCGCCTGATCCTTCAATTAATTGTTTATGCCTTTCAAGTAAATAAGTTACACCAGTACAAATTTCTTCATCAGTAACTGTAATTACATTTGTTACATTTTTCTTAATATATTCAAAAGTTAATTGAGAAGGATTTTTCACAGTTAGTCCTTCAGCCAAACTTTTCTTTTGAGGTCCGCTATATTCTAGTAATTTTTTTTTGGCAAAACTATCAGCTAATACAGGCAGTCGATCGCTTACTACTCCATAAATATCTGCCTGCGGATATTTGTTTTTAATTGCAATTGCAACACCGGAAATTAATCCACCACCTCCAACTGGAATTATTATTTGTGGGGCTTTTTCAGATTCTGGAAGTTGCTCAATTATTTCCATGCCCAAGGTTCCTTGTCCAGCAATAATATCTTGATCTGCAAAGGCATGAACGAAAACATCATCAGGATTTTTTTTATGGTAGCTTTCTGCGTGTTTGAAAGCATCATAAAAACTTTGTCCTTTTAGTTCTACTTCTGCTCCATAGTTTTGGGTATTCATAATTTTAACTAATGGAGTAGTCTCAGGCATAAATATTTTTGCGGCAATTCCTAATAAGCTAGCGGCATATGCTACCCCTTGAGCGTGGTTTCCAGCACTAGCGGCAATAACTTTTTTTGGTAACTTATTTAGTTCTTTTAATTTCAAAAGTTTATTTAATGCCCCACGGGCTTTAAATGAGTTGGTTTTTTGCAGATTTTCTAACTTTAAATATATATTGAATTCATCATATATGCTGTTAATCAATGGAGTTTTAACTATATAAGAAGAAATTCGATTATAAGCCTTGGTGATGTTACTAGGTTCCACTATTAAATTTTAAGCCTGTATTTGCTACTTGTAAATTAGCTTTTGTGATAAAATATCAAACTATGACCAATAAACCTGTTGTTACTAGATTTGCTCCTTCTCCCACAGGTAATTTACATGTTGGAGGAGCCAGAACTGCTATTTATAATTATTTGTATGCTAAAAAACATAATGGCAAGTTTTTATTAAGGATTGAGGATAGTGATTTAGTTAGGTCAAAATCTGAATTTACTGATGAGATTCTAAATAGCTTAAAGTGGCTTGGCCTTAAGTTTGATGGAACTGAGGTATATCAAACCCAAAACACCGATTTATATAAACAATGTATTGATAAATTAATCAATTCTGGAGATGCATATAGATGTACCTGTACTCAAGATCAGCTAGAAAAAATGCGTGAAGTTGCTAAAGAAAACAAACAAGTTCCAAAGTATGATGGCACATGTAGATCAAAAAATATTTCTTTAGATAGTACTGAGCCTTTTGTGGTTAGATTTAAAATCCCACAAGATTTCAAAATTAAATTCATTGATGAAGTAAAAGGAGAGTTGTCTTTTGAAAGTAAACAGCTTGATGACTTTGTTATTCAAAGAAAAGACGGTAGTGCAACTTTTTTACTTTGTAATGTAGTTGATGATAATAATATGGGTGTTACCCATGTTATAAGAGGTGATGATCATTTAAATAATACTCCAAAGCAAGTTTTGTTATATCAAGCACTAGAATTTAATTTGCCATTTTTTGCTCACATTCCAATGATCCTTGGTCCCGATAAGGCTAAGCTTAGTAAGAGACACGGAGCTCAGGCAGTTAGTGAATATAAAAAGTTAGGATATTTATCTAGCGCTCTGGTTAATGGTTTATCAAGGCTTGGGTGGTCTCATGGTGATGAAGAAATATTTACTTTAGATGAGCTTTGCAAAAAATTTGATTTAGCAGGCTGTGGAAAGTCTCCTTCTGTTTTTGATACAAAAAAACTTCTTTGGTTTAACAAGCAACATTTTAATTTAATTTCTAATGAGCAATTAATTGATATTTTAAAAAATGATTGGGGCTTAGATTTAGGCTTTATGTTAAATAATCCATTAACTTTAGAATTGTTTACAGCAGTTAAGGAACGGTTAGAATATCTTGGTGACTTTAAACAATCACTTGCTTGGTTTTTATCGGATGACTTTCCAATTGATGAAAAGGTTGCTGCTAAAGTTGCCAAAAAACTTAAGCCTGAAATAATTCAAACATGTAAGGATTTGATTTCTCAAGATTCAGCTTTGACCAAAGAAAAAATTGATAATATTTTCACAAAAGTTATCGAGCAACATCAGTGTGGCTTTGGAGACATTGGCAGGCCTTTAAGACTGGCCTTAACTGGCCAAGGTGGCGGAGCAGATCTTAAATTAATCCTTCAGGTACTCCCTATAAGTAAAATTCTAAAAAGAATCGAGAATATTCTAAAATAATAGCGCTCTATATCTTTGAATTCAAAATATTGTCTATAAGATCAGTTACAATTTAATTGTGTTCAAAATATTATTAATTTTATCTTCTTTATTTGGGTGCCAAAGCTTATTAGCTTCTTTATCTGGCCAGTGGAAAGTAGACAATGTTGAGTGTTACCAAAAAAGGTCTAATAAAAGATTGATTAATGAGGTTGCCACAAAGTTTTCACAGGAATTAAAAAATAAGCAATCAAATACATTTTTTAAAATTTCTTTTAAAGATAAGGAAATAAAATTTATGATGAATAATTCTTTTTCTGATGCACAAAAAGACTGCTTAACAGAGCTTTCTGGCGATTATAAAGTGATTGAAAATAAATTACTAGTTGTTGATTTTAAAGCTGCTAAATGTACTCAAGAAAATCATTGTGTAAAAGCTTGCAATACTTTTAAAATCAATAAATTAAAAGGATTAAATCGAATATATAGATATTATGTTAATAATAAAATTTTAAAACTAAATAGAGAGATTAAGTCCAATCATTATTGTGGTGCAGGTTCTATAGAGTCTTTGTCTTTAAAGCCTGTATCTAAATAAATTCATCTTCTATTTATATTTACTGCATTTCATAGCACGTCAAAATATCGTCGCAGATTCCATATGTAGATTCGCCAAATTGCCGACCTTTTAGTAAATGCTTTATTTACTATTGCGATGTTACAATATTAATAAGGGTATACCTTTATGCGTAATAGTGTTTATAGAGCAACAATTTGTGGAATAGTTTTACTATATTTGAGTTTGAGTTATAAACTTATTGCTCAAAGTACTGAGGAGTTAGAAAATCAAATTCTTTTTGGTTCAGGAGGGTATCAGTCACCTCCTTCTCAGGCTCCTGTTGATAGTAATCAAATAAATTTACCATCCGATGTTGCTGTTGATCCTTATTTCTCTAGGAAGTCCAAGAAAAAATCTGAGCCAATAAGATACCAGAGCAAAAAAGCTAAGAAAATTACCAACAGTGATGAGCTTGATGAATTATTTTTTGGCCCAAAACAAATTCCAAATTCACATATAATGGTGGTCCAAAGAAGGTATATTAAAAAAGCAGGTCGCCATGAATTAACTCCTTTGTACTTAGGTGCACAATGGGCAGATTTATTTAGAAGACAAATGCAATGGGGATTTTCTTATGCTTATCATTTCACCGAACAGATTGGAATTGAAGCATTACATGTTTCTATGCTTACTCAATTAAGAACGGATGAAGACTTAACAGTTTTTAATTACACTGGATTAATTGTCGATAGAAGAGATCCATCGTTCACAGTAGGCGCAAGTTTATTATGGACTCCTCTTAGTTCTAAAACAGCAACTAAAGATAGCGTTGATTATTTTGAAGGATATTTCTTAGCTGGAGGTGGTGCACTTAAAGATGCCAGAGAGTTTGCCCCAATGGCAATGGCAGGTCTTGGTTTTAGGTACTATATAAGTAGAAATTCAATGATTAAAGGTGAGTTTAGGAACTACTTTGATATGGGTGAAGAATCCACATATAGACCAAATATAATTCTTGGTTGGAGTTTATTATTTGGCGGAGGAAGATAAAATGAAGTTCAGATTAATTTTACCGATTACAGTTTTTTTATTTGTTGTTAATGTTAATGCAATTGAATTGAAAACTTCAGTTCTTAAAGTTTTAAATTCTAAGAGCAAGTTAACAATTAAAAATAGAATCAACCTTGCTCGTGAGTTAGATAAGGCGGGGTTTTATCATAGCGCAATGGCCGAAAGAATCTATGTTCTTCAAGCCGCAAGAAGATATAATAGAATGCTGGCAGATGAAGTCGGCCAAGCTTCTCTTATATTAATGAATTTAGATGCAGTTCGTTCAATGGCTAGTCAATTTAGATCAAAGATAAATTCTTTTCCACCATCTTTAAAGGCAGCTGTTGCTTGGCTTAATTTTAGAAATGGTAAAATAAAATCAGCCCTTAAGTATTTGCCATCACCAGAAGCTTTAAGATCTATAAATTCTAAGCAAGCAAGATATAGAGCATTACTTTTAGGTGGAACAATTAATTACGCCGCTGGAAAACTAGCTACAGCTGATAGATATTTTGCCTTAACAAGCGGAATAGATAAAAATGTTGTTGATCCTGGTTGGGCTCCACTCCAAAGGGCAAGAATGTATTACGAAGCAAATAGAACCTCAGCTACAAGTAGTCAGCTAGGAAAAATAAAAAAATCTTCCACTGCTTGGTATCCTGGACTTATGGTTAGTGCTTGGTCTGCATATAGAGCAGGGGATTATAATTTAGCTCTTGGTCAATTGATGACACTAAGAAGTCCTTATTTGGTAAATAAGTTTAATCCTGAAATTCATATTTTAGAGGCCACAACTTTATATGAGTTGTGTTACTTTAGGTCTGCTCAGCAATCACTTGCAGAACACGTGAAAAGATATCAAGGAGTTGGTTCCTCGTTAGAGAAATTTAAATCTCAATACGGTAGTTCATTAAATGGAATTAAACGAGCTTTGAAATATGCAAAGAATTCTAAAGTTGATAAAAATTACCGATTAAACCACTGGCAATTAATCATGGATGGTGTGTTAGCAGATCATTCTATTGAAATGATTTCAAAAGGCTTAGATCATTTAGAACTAGAACAAAAAACTATAAAAGGATTTAGTACGAATTTAAGAAATAGTTCGAGAAGTACCTTTGGTCGTTATATAAAATTTATGAATAATGCCAAAAGATCGTATGCTAGAGAAGTGCAAAAAGATTTTTCTAGAAGATTAAAAGAAATGTCTAGAAGTTTAAAAGAATCTAGAGAGCAGTACTTAACAGTGAAGCTAGAAGTAGATTTCAAAGTAAGAGACAGGTTATACGACAATGTAAGACCTAGAATTAAAAAAGTTGACTATGATGCTGAAGTGAAAAAAGGTTTTGAATTTTGGCCTTGGCAAGGTGAGTTTTGGCGAGATGAATTAGGTGGATATTATTTTATTACTAGTGATGTTTGTGGCCGAGGAGAAGTTAGATAATGAATTTGTTTATTAAATTATTTATTATATTTAGTTTACCACTTTTTTCGGCAATTAAACCTTCTGGTCAATGGTCATATAGAAAAGCTAGTAAGAAAAATTATTTAGGCCAACAGGATAGAGTTAAAATCACTAGAAGTAGAGTTGGGATTAAAAGTTCTTTTCAAGCAAATAAATACGCGGTTATTAATGATTCTAATGTAAAAATAACTTCTCAAAGAGAATTGTTAAAAGAAAAGAAAACTGCTGAACTTATTGCTCAGCTTAAAAGCTTAATTGCTAGAAGAGGTCAGCAACGTCAAGTTGGTGAACTGAAAATGCGTCTGGCTGAATTATATTTTGAGCAAGCTGAGTTAGTAGCTGCCAGAGAAGGTAATCAATGGAATAAAAAAATTCTTTCTTGGGAGAAATTATCACCTCAACAACGTGCTCGATATCCAAGGCCTAAACTAAGTACTCCTCAGGCTGATTATTTAAGACAAAAAAGTTTAGTTCTTTATACAGAGTTAGAGGCTAATAGTAGAGGCCGAGATCAGGGAAGAAGTAAGTTAATTAGAAGAGATGAAGTAATGTTTTTCCTAGGCGCTACATTAAAAAAATTAAAACAAGCACCAACTGCAAAAAGATATTTACAAGAATTAGTCACCAAGTTTCCAAACAGTGCTAGGAGATATCAAGGGGAGATGTTGCTTGCTGATATAAATTTTGATAACAGAAATTATAAACAAGCAATTCCACATTATTTAAGAATTGCTGGTTCTTCTAGATTAGGAAGCCAATTACAACATTTGAAACCATATTCATTTTATAAATTAGCTTGGAGTTATTTTAATACTGGTTCTTACAAAAAAGCCGTGTTGGCATTTAAGAAAACAATTTCAACTTCTACAATGGCTCAAGGTGAGCGAAAAATATCTTTTAAAAAAGAAGCTCAAAATGATTTAATCAAAGCATTTGCTCTTGCTGGTGATTATAAAAATGGTGAAAGTTATTTTAGAAGTATGGGTGATAAAAAATTATTAGGCCAATACTACCGAGTTGCTGGTGATCATGCCCGAGATCAAGGTAGAGTAGATATTGCTAGAAATTTTTATCAAAAACTTATTAACAATGCTCCAAACTCTATTGAATCTAGGGATGTATCGTTAGATTTTTTACAGATTACTCAACGACAAGGTGGAGTAGCATATTTAAAAGCGCTAGATCAATTTGCCAAAAATTATGGGGCAAATAGTAGGTGGTATAAATCACAGCCTGCAAAAGATAGAAAATATTTTTCTGAAGAGTTAGCAAATTTGCTACGTAAAGAAACTAAGTTTTATCATAACCTTGCACAAAAAAAACAATCTCCTCAATTAATGACTCAAGCTGAGCAATTTTATAAATTATATTTAAAATATGTGCCGAGGCCTAATCCTGATACGGCAGCAAATGTTCATGAAATGAGATTCTTTTTTGCTGAGTTGTTATACGAGCAAAAAAAATATCGTGAAGCTATTCCGGTTTATAGTTCAGTTGGTAAGGGTAAATATCAAAACCCAGCACTATATGCCAACGTATTAGCTTATCAACAGTTAGCAGAGAAAAATAAAGGCTATGCTAAAGGATTTTATAAAAGTGTAAAAGGTTTTCAAAAATCATTTCCTTTAGACGCAAAAGTACCTGAGCTTTTATACAGTAGCGCATATATTTTTTTCCAGGGCAAAGATTATAATTCTGCACTTTCTGGCTTAAATGAAGTTGTGCAAAAATATCCTTCTCACCCAAGAGCCTTAGAGTCAGCAGAAAGAATATTATTTATTTTAGAAAAACAAAACAGAGTACAAGATGTTGCTAAATATGCTAATGCTTTTAATAATAATCCAGTGCTGTTAAATGCTGGTGGCCAAAAATTAAGATCAAGGCTTACTGATATCCAAACAAAATCAAGTTTTAAAAGTGTTGAAATCCTTTCAGAAAAATCTAAAGAAGACTTAGCCAAAAAAGCATTTGCTTATTTTGAATTGTCTAAACGTTCTACTGGTGAATTAAAGATTAAGGCCTTGAATAATGCTCAAGTGCTAGCTGAAAGGTCAGGTAGATGGGATTTAGAAGAAAAAGTGAATAATCAACTTTTAGCAGTTGCTCCTAATTCAAAATATTCAGAGTCAATCTATAGAAAAAAAGCTGATAAATATTTAGCTAATGGAAATTGGAGACAAGCTCTTGGGTTGTTTGAAAGACTTAATCAATCCTATCCATCTTCTGCTCAGGCTGAAAATATATTATGGAATATAATATATATAAGGTCTCATCTTGATAGAGTCTGGGAGCCTTCACTAAGGCCAAAATTTCAAATGTCATCTGCATTGAAATTTCATGTTGAAAATTTTATCAAAAAATATCCTACAAGTCCTCGTCGAACATTAGCTGTAAAAATTTTAGCTAATAGAGCTGGTGCAAGTTCATCATCAGTAACTTCAATTCAAAGTTTTGGCCGGATGAATTCAGCACAAACACAAGAAATTACTTATGGAAAAATTGCCGCTTCAGTTAGAAATGGTAACTTGCTTTCAGTTGCTCAGTACTCTCCAAATGCTGGTTATCCTTACTATGTTAAAGAAGCGCTTGGCGAAGCAAAATTTAAATCTCTAGAATCTAGTTATGCATCATTTACCAATAGAAAGATTATTTATACACCTGAACAATTTGTTTCAAGCATTGAATCAAAAATCGCAGAGCTAGAAAGAATAGAAGCTCAATATATGAATGTTGTAGCTTTTGGTCATGGTGAATGGGCGCTTAGAAGTTTACAAAGACTTTCAGATTTATATTCTAATATTGCTACTGATATTTTAAAAGCTCCAGATGTACCAGCTGAAGAACTTAAGCCTTTAACTTCTCCCTTACAGCAAAAAAGTGTGGCTTTGCTTAGAACATGTTTAACTAAAGCAGCAGAAATTAAAATAACAGGTCCTGCGCTACTTGAGTGTCGAAGAAAGCTTGGCAGAATTAATTATTCTTACCTTCCTTTTACTTCTCAACTACTAGTAGATCCACAATGGTTACCTCAGCATAAAGTAAAAAAACCAAGTTTTATTTTTGTCTCCGCTCTTAAAAGTTATAAATCTAAAGATCGAGGCGCATTTGATCTTTCACTTGATTGGTTAAAGCAAAATAATGGTTCAAAAGAAGAGATACAATATTTATCTGTTCTAAAAGGGGTGATGTATTATGCTGAAGGAAATCTTTTGGCTGCAGAAAATATGTGGAAGCAATCGCAATCATCAAATATTCCTTCGATCAGATCTGCGGCAGTTAGAAATTTAGCTTCATTAAACCTTCAAGTTGGAGATTTTAATACTGCATTACGAACTGCGGGACCATATGGAAAAGACGAGGCAATGGCAATCATTAGTGGTTTAAGTTCACATGCTAAAAAGCAATACAAGCAAGCATTATCTTATTACAAAAAAGCTATAAGCAAAAATAAAAATAGTGCGCTGGCATATTACAATAAAGCATTCACTGAAGCAGCAATGGGGCAGAAAAAGGCTGGAGTTAAATCAATGAAGAAATATATTGCTTTAACTAGAGTTTCTAGTTCACACCCTGCATATCAATTTATAAATACATGGAGTAGATAAATGACAAATTTTATTAAAATAATTCTATTAATTTTTAGTGTAAATAGTTTTTCACAATATATCTCTGATTATATTTCACCTGTGAAATCATCGCCTAATAATTATATTTATTCAAATAATAATCAACCAAGATATTCTCAGAATAATTATGTTAATAGAACTCCATCTAGAACCGAGTATGAAGTTAAAACATTACCAGATGGAAGAAGAGTAAAGGTTCCAAAGAAACAATACTTTGATTTTGAAGGTAATACTGTTCTTGGTGAACATGAAAGACCATTTGAAACTAATTTAGGTAGAAGAAAACCACCCAATAGAAAATCATTAATACCAGTTAGAAAAAACTTTAGGCAGGAAGCAGTAGAAGTTATGGGATACCCAAAATTTCTTCTAAGGAGTAAATAATGAATTCAGAAATTCTAATAGAAATCATAGTTAAAGATGGCGATAAGGTAATATCAAAATCTATTTTAGATCAAAGTAAAATAGTAATTGGAAGAATACTTTCGGCTGATTTTAGAATTCCAGATAGAAGAATATCTAGGATTCATGCAATGCTTGAGTTAGTTGATGGCAGACAGCTAAGAATTACTGATCTATCTACTCATGGAACATTTGTTAATGATGAAAGAGTGGTAGAAAGAATTATTTCTACTAACGATAAAATTAAATTTGCCACATTAGAAGCAACAATCAAAATTATTAATGTTGAAGTTTCTACTGAATCATCAGCTTCAGTAACTAAAGCTTTTTCTGATGGTGGCCATAAACCAAATATTTTAAAAGCTCCTAAGAATCCAACAATTACTCCAATAGGTGGTAGTGATGAAGTAAAACCAGAAGTTGATCCTCAAGGTCAGATTCAAATAAAAACTCAAAAAGAAGCTACTGTAATAAGGTCTCTTAAAAACACTGCTAGAACCAGAGGTGTTTTAGATCAAAGTGGTTTAGCTGAAGAAGTAGAGGTAACTGTTTACTGGGAAAATACTGTTTTAAATGTAGACCATTACAGATGTAGTAAAAGATCTATTTATATCGGCGAAAACCCTGATAATGAATATTGCATTCCAAGTGAGGGATTGGGTAAGAAATTTAAATTTATTGATGTAAGTAAAAAACAAATCAAAATATTTTTACATCCAAGCATTCAAGGTTCAGTTAGAGTTGATGGTAAACTTCAAAATTTAAAAGACCATAACGAAGCAGGTATTAAAGAAGTGATTTTAAAAGGTCACGATATTGCTAAATTAAGAGTAGGCAATGTGAACTTTTTTATTATGTTTGTTCCAGAGCCTCCAACAATACCTATGGGGCCAATTTTTGATGGCGGAAAAATGATTTGGTCTTTTTTAGGCGCAGCTTGTATTTTTGGAATTTTTTTATTGGCATTTAGTTTTAAATCTTCACAAACAATCAAAGGCGAGGTTCGTGAAATTCCCGATAGATTTAGGAAAATTTTAGTTAAAAGGGTAGAGAAAAAATTAAAAATAACTGAGAAAAAATCAGGTAATGAAAGTAAGAAAAAGTCTACCAAACAAACTGGTGGAAATTCAGGTGAAGGTGCTAAAGAAAAAGGTAATGTTGGTAAACGTGGAACAAAAACCAGTAAAAATAAAACTGGGATTCAAAACAGACCAAAAGTTCCAAAAGTTACTAAAACTTATGATGCTCCAAAAAAAGCAGTAGCTAAGCCTGCTAAAACAACTAAGAAATCATTATTAAACTCATTAAAGAAATCAGGCCTAAGTAGTAAAATTGCTAAACTTGGTGGCGGCGGTGGTGCTGCTGGAAATGATCCACTTGATAAAGTACTTCAAGGAGTAGGCGGCGGCCAACAAAGCTCTGGAGGTTCTGGAGGTTCTGGGCTTTCTGGTGTTGGCGGCGGCGGTGGCGGTACCGTTGAGGGAGTAGGCGGTCTTGGAACTAAAGGTTTCGGTGGTGGTGCACGTGGATCTGGCAAAGGCTCAATTCCTGGTAAAGGAAAATACATGATTGGCACAGAGTCTTCGGGTGTTTCAGTTGCCGGCGGACTTAGTAAAGAAGAAGTTAGAAGAGCAGTAATGACTCATAAAAACGAAGTTGATTTTTGTTATCGTCAAGCGCTACAAAGAAATCCAAGCTTGTTTGGTAAAGTAAAAATTAAATGGACTATTGTTCCAGGAGGCGCTGCTCAATCTTTATTAACAGCAAGTAACTCCACAGGTGATAAATTACTAGCTGATTGTATTAAAAGAAAATTAAGAACTTGGAGATTTCCTTCTCCTCGTAACGGCTCTTCAGTGGATGTTCAATGGCCTTGGACATTCCAAACACGTTAAAACGATAGATAGTCACTAAGATTTAAGCTTTTTAATTCGTTCGTGTATGATATACACTTCACTCTTTAAGTAGCTTAAATCTTAGTGCCTCTATATCGTTTTAAGCTAGAGTATTTATTCATACACTCTTTCCTCCTGCCTTGATCAGAGGAAATCTCGCCCCCCACAACTTTAATTAATAGAGAAGTGAATTGTGGATTCCACATGACTGCTCTTTGTTAGTCGTCAGTCGAGTATAATTTAGTTAGTGGTCTTTAATTTTTTGAACAGGCTTTTTAGCTTCTAACAAGTAAGCATCTAATTCCTTTTTTGTGCATTCTGCATGTTTTAGTTGGATCAATATATCCAGCAATGTTTTTGCAAATAAACTAAAGTCGGTGTTTATTTGAATTGAATTAGCGTGAATTAATTCCAGTTCCTTTGCTAGGCCTTTATTTTTTTTGGCTATTTTTTGAATTAAAGGAATGAGGTCTTTTTTTTGGCTAAATTCTTTACTTAGTAGAAGAAGGTCTTCAGGCTTGCTTTCAATTTTGCCAACACAATATCTAAACTTATCATTTTCTGTATTTGAATCTGGATCAATTTTAATATCTACCCATATACATAGAGTACATTCTTTGCTTGAGCCTACAGGCATAAATATGCTTTTATCAACTTTTTCTTCTGATAGAGCAAAAAATGAAATAAGTAATAATAGACTTAAAAGTATTTGTTTAATCATTATATTTCTTCGGCTAATTATAACTTTTTCTTTACCTTAATTCAACAATTTTTTAGCTCTTTGAATATCAAATTTCAAAAAGTAATATGGTAAGATATTAATATGTATAAATATATTATTTTTATACTTTTCAATTTATTTGGTTTTAAACTAATTGCTTCTGCAATTAAGGATTGCTCTGCGTTTTTTGATGGTAAACAATATTATAAAATACAGCCAGAAATTGAAGCAGATTTTCTTCCTGTTGTTAAAAAATCTAAATCTAAACTTGATTTACTTAAGAAGCTTAAGGCAAATGGAAAGACTGAAGGTTTTTTTGATAACTTTGCTTTAGTGCATAAGAGCTCAAGTTCTCAAAAGAAATTTGTAAATGAATTAAATCCTAGAACAATTGCTTTTTCTGGAAACATTATTATGGCGTTAGCCAGTCATAATAAAAGTGTAAATTCTGACTCAGATTCGATTGAAGTTATTCAGTATGATCCAAAATATAGAAAGTATAATTTTTTTGAAATAAATTATAAAAATAAAAAATCAGTAATCACTAAAAATCCTAGTAGTTGCTTGGATTGTCACCCAAGTACTCCTATATTTGATTCCTATCCTTCATGGCCTGGGTTTATGGAAAGTAATGATGAGTATTTAAAAATACTAAGTAAAAATAAAGAAACAAAACCTAAAGTATTAGAATTTTTTAATTTTGATAATAATACTGAGAACACTAGAGATTTAGGGATAGTTTTAGGAAATCAGATTTACCATAAATTATACTATGACTATAAAGAAAGTAAACACTTCGAGAAATCAAAGTATTTAATGCTTGGTTTACTTATGCAATGTGAAAATTTAAGTGACTTTGCTAATTATGATATATTCAAAGAATCTATAGAAGATGCCAAACCATTAAATACATTTAATTACTTCAGGGATAAAGGTCAAAGAAAATTAAAACTTGCAAAAGATTCGTCTAACTCAGTAAATAAAGATATAGACTTACAAAGTGAATTTTTTGAATCATCAAAATATGCATTGATAGAAAAGCTATTTTCCAGCCTAGATATTAATTTAAAAGATTATTCCTTAAGTCGTAAGGCTAAGGAGTCTCTTTATTCTTTTTTAGGTGGTGGAGTTGGTGGATTAAGTCAACTTGTCTGTTACTATATTGATGAATTAAAAAATGAATCAGACATTGACTTTTTGTATCAATATTTACCTGGTAGCTATGCTGATTCAATTAATCCATCTAAATTTCAGCTGAATTTAAATATTGCTAAAACTAAAAAATTATTAAACAAGGATTTTACTAGTGAAGAAATCAAATTAAATAATGTTCACTGTAAAAAACTTGCTGCTCATTCAAAAAAAATGCAAGCAAAACAAGCTAAGATAATTTCAATTGACAAGAATGGTTTTGAAGCTCACCAGCGTTAGGATTTATAGATTTCTTATTTAACTTTTGGATTTCGGTTTCATCCCCGTCAGCGTCCTCGCGATTGGCGAGAGAACAGACACATCTGTGTCTGACGCTTGCACGGAAGAAAGTTCGTTAGGATTTGTAGATTTCTTATTTAACTTTTGGATTTCGGTTTCATCCCCGTCAG